>Ga0326727_10001268_pt1 | contig 95176 bp, 98 predicted proteins | sample MB2enrmetagenome_FD_207643 | JGI IMG/M metagenome (GOLD analysis project Ga0326727, IMG submission 207643) | Lab enriched peat soil microbial communities from McLean, Ithaca, NY, United States - MB29MY | ecosystem: Environmental > Terrestrial > Soil > Wetlands > Peat | place: USA: New York... | reverse complement strand
TGGTCTCTGACTGCGCTCGAATCCGGCCCACGCGGGCATATATCTCGTTCCGCGTGTCGCCTCTCTCCCGGAAAAGTTCCTCTGCCCGCGCGTAGAGGGGTCCAGCTTTGGGCCAATTGAAAAGCCATGCGAGACGGTTCGCTTCCGCAAGAAGCGTCGCAGGATTCTTGGACGCTTCAGCGTCATGCAAGAGATCGGCAACGAGCGGCCTCGCGTCAGACCTACGTGATACGTACAGCGAAATGTACTTTCGGGAAATTACAGCCACGGAAATAAAAACGATAAGAACCGAAAGGAACACAACAAGCCAGCGCTTGGAAAGACGCATGTGGACGTTTGAGCCCCGTCTTCTTCTCTGCGGAAGATCGCAAAACGCCAATATCTGGAGGTAGCGGGGAGTTACCTCTGTGGGAACATACTGACTGAGGAGATGATTCTAGAATAGATTAAGGCTGACAAAAAGAGAAAATAGATGAGCTGGCTCAGTCTTCGGGGCACCGACTGTTCAGCCGAGCGAACTGCGAAGTCGGACTTCCGAGAAGCGGACTTCGGGACAACTTAATGCCCACATCAGAGCATTGGTCGTTCGGCGTGCGAGCGATAGGCCCGTTGAAGACGGAGCGGCGTGTAGTTTCCAGATGGGCCGCTATCCAGAACTCCCGCCTTTTGCAGAGCTTTCAATACCGTATTATAGGAGTTGGGAATAAATCTTCTAGATATTATGCGGGTTCAGCCAACCATCGCTGGGCGCAGCCGATGCGTAAGTTACTGATCACAGCCTTCGAGGATGCAGTTGCCCAGATCAAAGCCGAAGTGGCACTCACGCCGCTCATCCGCTGGAACTAGTCCGTGTTCCGATTCATGTATTCCCGAGCCGTCGCAACGCGAGAGCCCAATATTACACAGTTCACCCTTTGCCCGTGGCCACTGCTAATCTACTGTCAGGGATGTTCCCACATTGAATTGAAGGGAGTAAAGAGTTAGCGTCCACGCCCGGGCTTCTCGTGTCGCTTTGCCGAGTACAAATCCTTGCCAAACACCTTAGCGGCCCAGTCCGGTATCGTCTGTGCGGTTTTACTCAATTTGCCACCGATGAAATGCGCCACTACGCGGAAGCCGCGCCGATGCGCTGTGTTGTCGTACACGAGCAATTCATCAGCAAGTTTGGGAACTTCGGAAAGACTCTTCGTTGATTCCCGATAGGAGTCAATCACGCTGGACACTGGCACGGCTTGCCCACCTCGACTCATGCGCACCAACACCCGGCCCACATTCAAATTTGCGTCTTCCGTAGAGATAAAAAGAACTTTCGTCGAATACCCTGCTGCTTTGGCCTGGTCAAGTAGCTGCGTGTCCACACGAATGTCTTCGACGGCAAAAGAACGTCGCTCATCAAGAAGCGGTTGTTGCTGGTGCCTCAAGGCGGGAACAAGGGTTGGGAACGGCTCTTTCAAGTAGGCTTCGTAGAAAGTTGTCTTACCGGCGCCTACCGGTCCTGCGATTATGAACAGTGCTGGTTTTTGCTGGCTCAGGTTCTTATTTCCTCGCGTGCAATTTTGCGCGGAACCTTCCCGCGAGTGGGCTCAAACCCTGCTTCTAATTTCTCAACGGGGGTTCGCTCTCCGTCAGGCGTTACCTTCACTGTCGCTTTCAGGTTCCGATCGTACTCGTAATATGACCCGTTCGGCTCTTCCGCCTCGAAGGGAACGGATTGCATTGCCGAAAGCTCCGCAAGCATCTGATGAAGCTCGCGACGTTCGGCCTCTGACATCGTGTCGTACGAATGCACGGACGAGCCCCGTCCCTTGGCTGGTTTCTTGAGCTTGGTTTCTCCCCCCTTTGAGTAAAAAACCAGAAGAGCGCTATTCACTAGCTGATTCATCGAACAATTCCGCTTCTTAGCTACGTCATGAATGCGCTTACGAAGGCGATTCAAGATGACGACTTGCGTTTCTCTCCCGGTTTGTTTCTGTCTGGATTGAAGAGTCACAAGCTCGACAGTATTCAGGTCGACTGCCAGAAGCGCATCATTGATCGAAGTCGACAGTTCTCCCATAAATCTCGGTTTGTCCCGCAGGAGTTTGTCGAGGGAACTCAAGAGCCGGACGTTGTAGACTCCGAAATTAGCGCTTCGCCGCTTGGGCACGATTCCCTACTGTCTTTGGGATAGTGTTGCCGCGACTGAAAATGCGTCACGGCCCCTACATGCAGATATATACACCAGCCTCACCTCTTGTTCAAGCCACCCTACAATTCCGCGGGGATGTAAGGCGTCTCAAAGAGGATGTCTCGGTTCACACGCACATTGAAGCGATAGCCGATCGGAATCTTGACGGTTGGCTGGATGCTCAAATTCTTCCTGGTGACCTCCGTTCCCAGCTCGCCGAGTTGCTGGCCGACCGCGCTGGACGCCGTTTGACCTACCGTGGGCGTCGAGAGCAACGAAGTGTTTTGCCTTTGCGACAGTTCGATCCCCGCTGTGAATACACTCGTGAGCAGGGCAAAACCAACTAATCGTTTATAGTGGTTATCTACCTTGTCATGAAATCCGGCCATGCCTTGAATATCCTGGCCGATCATTCCATCGAGATTGATCGAGCTGCCATCGGGATAAATGATCCGCGACCAGATTACCTGCAAGCGGCTTTGTCCGTAAGCGATCTGGGAGTCATAAACTCCAACCAGGCGCGACCCTTGAGGAATCAGGAGGTATTTTCCCGTCGCCGTGTCGTACACGTTCGAGCGCACCAATGCCTTTACTTCGCCCGGCAGGTCGGAGTTGATTCCTTGCTCAAGAATGGCTGGGATGTCCCACCCCATTTTCACTTCGTACTTACCGAGCGAGGGAGTGCGCGTAGATTTTAGATAATTGTTGACGGCACTTCCGCGCGTCTTTTGGATGAAAACCTGTTTGCGCTCTTGTTCGTTCTGCTGGTCATAGTCACTGCCAGCTTGCATTCTCGCATTTGCCGGAACCGCGCCGGTAGCGGAAGCATCCGTGCTACCCGGTGCTTTCGCACCTCCCAGGAGCGAGGCAAGCGGCCCGAATTGTTGCAGGGCATCGTTAAGTGGACCTGCAGCCGGTGATGACTGCAAACCGCTGCCTCCACGCACAACCGTAGGCGCGTCCATCGCTTCCTGCTCTTGGCGGAAAGCGATCAAGCGTAGCTTTTCTTCTGCCGAGATTTCCGGAGCGCCGCCCGACGACGGACGGCTCTCCGCGCCCGCATTGCGTGAACCAGAGCGATCCCCTTTCTCATCGTCGTGATACACCAACCCCGGAGGCTGCAAGGCACTTGGATCGTGCGCTTGTGTTCCCCCGCTTTCTTGTACGGGATCGAGCCTAGTCCGTCCGGGAAATGCCGGAGCTGGATTCGCGACGGCGGGCGGGGCAATTTCTTTTACCAATTGATCTCCGATGCTTCGCGCCGACTCGGGGTGCTTCTCCTCATTCTGCGTTTGCGCCACCTGTTGCTGCTCACGACGCGCGTAGAGTCCGTATACGACAAGGACACCAACCACGACCACGACCCCGAGCACTGCCACGCCCACTTTTTTACTAATACGGGCGGTTGGCGGTGGTTCGGGATGCAGCTCTAACCCCGAAGGCGATTCGATTGGTTGTTTCTCGTCGGTCATGGCTGCGCTCCGGCTTCCGCAACGCTTGACGCTGGCCGGGCTTGGGGTACTGGCCCCGGCGACTTGCCACTGCTAACTTCCGCCTTACGAATCAACTCCACCTTCGTTTGATGTTTTCCCGATCCCAGGAGCAAGGCCGCTCGGTCAAAGAGACGATCCACAATGTACATGTTGTCTTTAACGCGATAGTTCACCATCTCCGAACCATTCGGCCCCTTCACTACGAGGACAGGTAGCTCGCGGTGAATCGTCTCAGCAGGCATTTGGATGTAAGTCTTCGCGCCATCGTCCAGAACATGCAAGGGCCGCGTCGATACATCGCCGCCTTTGATTTCATAATTCCAATACATATTTTCGAGCGCCGTGTTCGGCAACTCAGCGACACGCTCCGCCTGAGCCTTTTCCCTCTGTTCCGCTTCACGCTGCTTCGCAAGGTATTCCTGCCACTTTTGTTCGGAATCTTCTGGGTAGGAGAACGCAACGCGAGCAACGTACTCATTCGGTTTTGATTCGAGACGGATGTAATAGGCCCTGCGGTCGGTAGGAACGACCATCGTCGTGTCGAGCCCGGCGATCCGCGGCTTGATGATGATGAGAGGTGTTGCGTCCGGGCCGCTTCCCGACACGGAAGGCGAAATCTCCCAACGGATGCTGTCTCCAATGTGAGGCTCACCGACAATCTTCTCTCCAGGTTCCAATTCCAAGATGCAGACGTGCAGCGGCGCACAGACGACAACAGGCAAACCCCCGCCATAGGCGTACACCACTCTGCCGTCCTTGCCGGGCGCAGGGGCATTGCGGCTCTCCGTCCATTCGCGGCTCAACACAACCGCCTCCAAGCCAGTAGCGTTCAGCGCAACGTCGCGCTTCGGCTCGAAGGATCGAGGCACTTCCGGCGAAAGAGGCGGAGGAGCGGCGGCCACGGGCAGCGCTGGAACAGTCGGCGCGTGCCTTGCCGCGCCGCTCCCTTGCGCATCGCCTGATTCCAGCACGCGCACAGCTTCCGCCAGCGGATACTTGTCGGGAGCTGGAACGGGTTCTTTCTTTAACACCAAAGGGGGCGGTTGCGCGGGCGTTGCGTTTGGAGTTGGTGAGCTATTCGTTGCCTGCTGTGCTTGCGCCACCAGAATTCCCACGAAAGAGAAAGCCAGCGTTATCACTATACATTTCGTCTTCATGATGTCCCTCACAGAACTTTCGACCACGTGATATCCATGACGTAGATCCCGAACGGATTCACTCTCAGAACTGCCTCATCGGTTGGGGGATTGATCGCGACCGTGAAAATGCCTCTCCACTTGTCCGAGGAGATCGGCTTCCCGTCAAGCGTCCGCTGCGTCTCCGTCCACTCGACTTCATAGCTGTGCGGGGAGTTTGGAAGGATTGCATTCACTTCGACTTGCACTGTTTCGCGGGAGCCGCGCTCGAAGGGCTGATTCGTGCGGAAGTAATCGGTGACGATTGTTTGCGCTGCGCTCTGGCTGCCAATCATTGCGTAAACATGGTCGATAGAAACACGCTCGGCCAGCCCGTCGCTGGTGACGCCGCGCATATCCTGTACCCATTGTGTGATCGCCGCCTGTTTCATACGCTCATCGACTGTGGAAGTCCGATCGACAGCCCCCGCCGCGGCCACCCTGCCGAGAGAATCAACCGCCACCACGTACGGAGTGGTTCGAGGACGTGTCGCTACACCGATTATGACAACGGCCTCAACAAGAGCCACGAGAAGCGCCAGAACGGCAGCTCCGCGCCATTGCTGCGCACGCTTAATCAAGCCGCCGTAGCGTTCGTCCCACTCCCTCCGTGCAACTAGATAGGTACTTCCGATGGAATCTTCTTTCGAGCCCAAGTGCTGCGTGAATGCAAGTTCCTTAGCCATTGCTCCACCTCTCGTAATTAGCTGTCACCGTGTCCCGTCGGGCTCGACGGGGGTGCATGAGACGTTCCATCGTGCGGAATGCGAACGCTGTTCATCGCATCCCGCGCGCGCGCTGCTGTGCGTTCAAGAGCGCCGAGGAAGGAATCGTTCGCACCAGCCGGCGCAGTGCGTGGCGGGCTTGGTTGTTGCCCCGACGTTTGCGCTGCAGGAGGACGCGACGGCGGCGCGGGTTGATTCGTGCTACCTGGCATACCGCTTTGTGTTGCAGCCGAAGATCCTCCCCCACTCGCGGAGCTTGGACCGTTTCCATCGCCCCCACCGCCTCCGCCTGGCCGTGATGTCGCACCGCTTGCTCCATTCGCCCCACCGCCACCCGGCCCCCGTGATCCTGCGGCTACCGCTTCCTTCACTTTCGTCAAAGCATCAGATCCGCGCGTTGCATAACCCGTCGCAAGAACGCCTGCACCCGCTGCCGCCAATCCGACTCCCATCCCAACGCCAGCCAGATCGCCGCCACTCATCGAGGCAACGCCGCCCAGCATTGCGGAAGAGATTTTGGGAGACATCCAGCAAACGCAGAGGAACATCACCGCGGCGGCCGCCAAATCAAATCCAGTCCGGGCAGGGTCGGGCGATGTAGCCGCAGTTTGTGCCACCGTTATCCAGCCCTGAGAGAGCGTCATCCCGGCTCCCACAAGCAAATAAAGCACAAGGATCTTCATGCCGACCGAGACGGCGTAGGCGATGTATCTCTCGACATACGCCGCAGTCCACCGCGAACCGCCGAACCCAAGAAAAATTACTCCTGCACCAATCACGAGGTAGCTTTCGACCATCGCCACAACGAACTGAATTGCTATAGCGAGATAGGCAATGAAAATAAGGACTGCGCAAAAAACGAGCGCCATGCTACTCGAAAAACCCGTTAGAAAATCCGCACCCTTGAGTGATGAAAGAAGATCGACGGACATATTCACGCCAAACCCGACGATTGCGCTTGGCCCCAAGGGACCGACGGCCGATGCGTTTTGGCCAAGGATGTGAAAGCTGTCCATGATGGCGGGAATCCACCCACCTCCACCTGGCGTAACTCCGTAGAGCAGGATGGCGTAGAAAATTCCGATCCACATAATTTTGCGGACGATGGCAGCAGTGAGCGCTTGGAAATCGGCCTTCTCGATGGCTAGAAGAGTGAAGCTCCACGCCACCTCGATGCCCGCAAGCAAAAAGAAGAGACGCTGTGCAGCACCGAGGAGCTTTGTTATCCAACCGTTTTGGAGACCTTTATATTCGTCCAAAATGCTGGATGGGCCGTTAACGGAATTGGGTCCCTGGGCATGCGCGAGAGCGGCGGCAGTTAACACAACAACGCCAATCACTGCCACAGCGATCAATACTATGCAGAACTGCCGCCCTCCACCCTTGCCCGACATGTCCTCACCTCAATACTTCTTATCGTCTGTCCTGATTGGTTCGTTTCCGATCATTGTTGAAGATATAGCCGCGCTACACACGCGACCTTCAGTTGTGTCGCTCCAATTCGCGGGCTTGGAATCTTTTACTTGTAGGCATTCACTTTTGATTTCCTTTGCCAGTTCCTGATGTTTATTGAACCAATCGTAGATGGATTTTGTGGTCGCTCGAGACAACTCACCAGACCCTGCATCCTCGACCTTTTTCACGATGGTGCTTGGCGGTTCTGCCTTCTTGCAACCGACCAAAGCGGATACAGGAACCAGAATCGAAACCGCCATCCATGTTCGTTTCATGTGTTCTCCCATGCGGAGTTAGTATTTTTTTTGATCGGTGACGAGCGGTTGCGTTCCAAACAATTGCTCCAGAGCCGCCTTGTCCGCTTGTTCCTTCTGTATTTGCTCCGCCTGATATGCTTGTTTACTCTGCAAATCAACCAACATCAACTGGCGGAGCGCCATCAGTTGCTCCACCTGCTGTTCGGCAATTTGATTTCCGACTTCTGCTGCCTGCATCTGTCCACCTGCGCCAGTGGACATCACGCGAAGCTGGGCGAGCACGGATTGTGCACTGTTCAGTTGCTGGCCTTGCAGGCCCACGGCCCGCAACGTGCTCAGCGTCGTATCGAGCGAGGTCTGCGACCATTTTTTATAACTGTTAAAGTAGCCGGAGTTGCTGGAACTATAGCCAGGGAACGTATTGCGAAACTGCGCATCGAGATTGCCCATCGAATACGCCAGGGCTTGCCCACCTTGAACGATCTGCGCGAGCTGCCCTAAGTCTTGTTGTATTGAACCAAAGATCTGCTGCGGCGACACCTTCCCCTGTTTCAACTGCTCTGCGAATTGCTGCATTTGCGTCTCGAGCTGAATTCCTTGCCGGATGTAGCCCAAAACCAGTTGGACGTGATTTAGAATCTGCGTCCATTCTGTTGCCACACCCGCCAGTACTCCTGCATCTGTAGGTGTTGGAACGCCCAAGAACAGCAAGGACACCACAACCGTGAACACCATTACTTTTTTCATGCCGATATTCTCCTCTCAAGAACATCCTCAACTTCACGCCACCAGTCCGCCCAATCGGCGCGGCCTCGTTGGCGCAACCACTCCGCTTGCCAGGTTCGCGGGTAGGCGCGCATCACCTCCTCTGCTTTTTTGCGGTCGTCCGGGCTGTTTACGCCGACAAAAGCAAGCGCAACACCGCCGAGTCCTAGCGAAATCAAACGGCGACCTTCTGGCGAAATCACGTAATACTGGCGCTTTGGTATGGCACCCTGGACAATCTGGATCTCTCGGTCATTGAGGCCTACCGCTTCGTACAAACGGCGCGATTGGACATTCGCAGCCTCCGCATTGGCCAGCAAGATTTTCGTGGGGCATGCTTCCATGACGACATCGCTGATGCCAGAATTGAAGATGTCGGAGAGATTTTGCGTGGCGAGAACTACAACGGCGTTCAGCTTTCGCAACGTCTTTAGCCAATCACGCAGGTATTCGCGGAACAATTCATCCCGCAAATAGACCCAGGCTTCATCCAGAACAATGAGCGTGGGACGCCCATCCAACTTTTTCTGAATTCGCCGGAATAGGTAGAGGAGCACCGCAACCGTGGCTTTGCTATTACCATCACCGTATTTCATGAGGTTGTCCATTTCGAACACCATCATGCGTCCGTCCCGCAACCCATCCTTATCTGCATCGAGCAGACGGCCGAGGGGTCCGCTCAACGTGTAGACTTCGAGGGCTGACCGAACTTCCTTGTTCTGCACCGTTGCTAGAAAATCCGTAAGCGTTCGTCGTGGCGAGCCTTGCATCAATTTCATGGCGTCCGCCACAGCGTTCCGGTGTTGGGGTCTCACGTCGAGACCACCGAGTGTGCAGAGTTTTTCCATCCAGCTATTGGCCCAGGCGAGGTCGTTGTCATCAGTCAGGTCCGCCAGCGGATAAAACGACAAGCCATCGGTTTCACCGCCGAGATCGTAAAACTCCCCCCCGCAGGCCCGCGTCAGCACCGCGAGCGAGTAGCCTTTGTCGAAGGCGAACACCTGTGCGCGGGGGTACCGGAAAAATTGCGCAACAATGAATCCCAGAAATGTTGATTTTCCCGAGCCAGGCGGTCCCACCATGAATGTGTGTCCGATATCTCCGCAGTGAAGATTGAAGCGGAACGGAGTTGAACCCGTTGTCGCGGCGTACAAAAGCGGTGGGCTCTTCGGCGGATAGAACGGGCAGGGATTTTCTTTGTTTCCAGCCCATACCGCGCTTATGGGAAGAAGGTCAGCCAGGTTCAGTGTGTGCAGGACCACGCGCCTGACATTGCGGTAGCCATCCCCAGGAAGGCTTCCCCTCCACGCCTCTACGCTATTCACGTCTTCGATCCGCGCAGAGAAGCCTAAGTTTTGCACCGTCTTAGCCACCAACGCAACGGCTTCATCCACGCTGTCTTCATCCTCATTGCCGCAAATTACCGTTGTGGTGTATTGGGCGAACAGCACGTCACCAGCGGCGGCAACGCTCATTGCCTCTTCCGCATCAACGCTCATTTCTTGCGCATGTAGGTTCACGGCCCCAGTTTGCGTTTGCATGATTTGGTCTTTTAGGCCGCGCATCTTAGAACGCCATTTCTTGCGTACCTTGTCGAGAAACGAACGCGCTTCTTCGGGGTCCATGAGAATCGCTCGCGTATTCCAGCGGTATTCGATGGGCAACGTATCGAGCGCCGCGAGAATCCCGGGGACGCTTGCCTTGGGGAATCCATCGATTGCAACCACGCGCAAGTGTTTGCGCCCAATCCGTGGGGTTAAGCCACCTACGAAGTCCTCCGTCGCAAGCATATCGTTCAGATACACCGGGAATTCAGGTAGCCGGATGGGATGATCTTTCCAGGACACACAGCGATGTACGTAGCGCAGCAGTTCGTCGTGAACTACTGGATTGCCGGCATCATCTTTCGCGTGTACCGCTCTCAAGCGCGTCACGGCGAACAACGACTTGAAAACATCCTCGAAACTCGCAATGCGGCTCTTGAAATAGTCCACGATGCGCGCGGCATTCCCCCTCTGGTCCTTCATTCCCTCAAACATCCAGCCTTTAATTTTTTCTTCCCGCGCGATAGGAGGAAGGTAGGTCAGCGACAGATAGTAGTCGCTTTCGAAATGCACGCCCTCGGACATGAACTGCTCGCGACGCTCATCGTCGATGATCTTTGTAATCGAATCCGGGAACTTTTGATGTTCGGGATAGCCGGGAGCCGGGGAGCGAACACTGTCACACTGCACCATCCAGCCTCCGCCAAGCCGGAGGAGGGCTCCCAAGCGCCCGCTCAATGCTGCCATCTCTCCGTTCGTCGCCGAACCGAGATCCGGTCCTTGAAATTTCCAGGCTGCAAGCAGCCCGCCGTCCTGCTGCAAGAGAACCCCGTCCTCAATCAAGGAGTCGTACAGAAGAAGGTCAGCTAATCCAATCGCGTGACGGCGCTGTTCAACAAGAGGCATGCTCTATCTCCAATTTGCTGGGGTCGTCGTGGGCGGAGCGGACATCCGGCTCTTGGCGGGATAAAAATCCCGATAGCCAATGTGCCGGATGTAAACATGACGCAAGAGAGGGTCCACCTTCGCCATGCGTGCGAGAACCCCCACAGCGATCAGCCACAAAACGAGGCCGGCAAGAATGCTCCACCACTTCATAACAGCAAAAACCAACATCGCCGCGAGGATGGCGGAGACCAAAATCAATTCGCGGTCCCCGCCCATCAGCAATTGCGGCCGGTTTGCCGACTCGTGGAACGGTACTTCCCGTGGTCCGTCCATGGTTAAACGACCGCCGCGCCTACCGCGAACAAGCCTCCCAGCAGGGCAGCCGCGGAAATGATGAAAGCTATTGCGCAGACGGCGTAGACCGCACGACGGGCAAATTCATTCCACTCTCCGCCGAACACAAGCGTTACGCCGATCGCCACCAACGCGATGATCGCGATTGCGCCGGCTACTGGACCGCTCAACGACTGTTGCAACCTTGTTAGCGGTTGTTCCCACGGCAACGCCTGTCCGCCCGCAGCCGCGGAGGCAGGCAGACTGAGAATTGCCGACGCCAGTGTGAGCAAGCCTGTGTGAGCTACGAGACGCCGCCATTGCACTTTCGCCCCAGATACTTTCATTTTGAATTTTCCTTTCGTTCTGAAATTTACAACCAGCGACCACTCGCTCCACTAACCGCAAACCACACGACTAGTGCGACGAATCCTGAACACAGGAGCGCCGCCGCAAACAACACCACCAACGTCCGCCGAGTCATATCCGGCAGATTCAGCAGCGCGGTGACGAGCACACCCGAGAAACCTAAAACCATAACCGCCAGCGCGAAGCGCTCAGCTCCAGGGAACACCATCCGCGACATTCCCATGCCAGGAACGAGAGAAAGAGCTGCACCCACAAGAATCGCGGCGACTGTGACGAACAGCACGCTCGAAAAAGCACTTGCGTCATGCACAGAATCTTTTCCGCACTGCTGTTTTCTGTTTTCCATTAGCCTTCCTACACATATTCCAGCCTGTAGTCTCCGTCGCTGTAGCCACTGACTACCGCAACCTCTCGGACCTTGCGACCCGCGCGAATGCTTGGTTCGCTATCCACGAAGACGACCACATTTACAGCTTCAGCAATCAATTGCTGTTGGGGAGCCGCAGTCGCTTCCGCCACCAGACTCTCCAAGCGAATCAGTGCGCCGTGCGCATCGTTTGCATGCACGCTTGCCGCACCCCCCGGATGCCCTGTGTTCCACGCTTTGAGCATGCTCAACGCTTCCGCACCACGAACTTCCCCCACGACAATCCTTGTTGGCTTCAAACGCATGCAAGCCCTTAGGCAATCGAGCATCGACACACGCCCGACCGCGAGTAGGGCGACCGAGTTCTTTACGTTGCATTGCAGTTCGGGCGTATCTTCGATGATAAGGACACGGTCGTTCGGTGAAATCCACGCCAGTTCATCAAGGACCGCATTGATGAAAGTCGTTTTGCCCGAACCGGTTGATCCGGCAACAAGAATATTTTTCCGCTGCTCTATCGCGGCGCGGATGACTTCCAAGTGGCGCTTTCCGCGCACCGACTCCAGAAAGTAATCGCGACGACGCTGAAGGTTCAGCGCATCGCTCTTGTCCGTGAGAATTCCATCGATCTCGTACTCGTTCAGAGTGAATACGCAATGCGGCCGTTGCCTAATGGCAAATACCGGATACCGCACCACTGGAGGGATCAAACCCTCGAAGCGGCTTCCATCCGTGGGCAGCTCTGTTTCGAGAATGGGGCTCTCGTGATTGATGACCGTATCGCGAATCGCGGCGATCGTGCCGAACGCACTCAAGGCTTGTGCGGGAGGCATTTTTCCAACAATCCGAAAATCCTCGTGAGTCCGCTTGACCCACAATTGCCCATCGGGATTCAGCAAGATGTCTTCGGTGCCATGATCTTGAAGGCAGGAAGAAACCAGCGGCCCGAGTTCCCGAACCAGTTTTTCATTTCGTCGTTCGGTGACTTGTTGAAGTTCTTGCATCTGGCCCCACCAATTCGCTCGATCTTCTAAATCTAGCGTTCTGTTTGAACACCTATGCTACTATACATACAGCACCATCTAACTGCGACAAATAATTACGCCGATTATTTGCGGCTGTCAAGTCAAAAGATGTCTACCGTTGAAACCGCCGAAGCCGTCGAGAAGCAGGCTCGCGCCATGAGCGCAAGCGCTTTCGAGGTTGGACTGTTTGATCCGACCGCTGCGCAAGGAGTGATGCTCCCGCGCGTCTGGGACCTCGACACGTTGCTTCGCTCCGTGCCTTGGCTGCGCTTAAAGAATTCTCAAGGTCGGAATATCTATATCCGTCCGCGTGGCGAACACGCTCTTTCGCTGATCGACGACGCCAGCCCTGAGACCATCGAACTGTTGAAATCTGAGGGCTTTGCTCCAGCGGTGATTCTTGAAACATCTCCGAGGAACTTTCAAGCATGGCTCTGCCACGGGCAGATCCTGCCGAAACATCTGTCTACGTTTGCAGCAAGACTGCTGGCGTCACGCTTTGGCGGTGATCCCGCTTCGGCCGATTGGCGGCACTACGGGAGACTTGCGGGATTTACGAATCGCAAAGACAAATATCGAAGGAAGGATGGGACCTTTCCTTACGTTAGGCTGCATGAGGCTACGGGAGCGGTGTATTCAAAAGCGGTCGCATTTCTCGCAGAAGTCAAAACCCTATATGAATCGGAGCAATCCAAGCCTCCCCCTCCCGTCTCTTTCCGGTGCCGGAGCCTTTGCCGTTCTAATCTCAAGAGCATCGAGGACTTCCGAGCGAAGCCAATCTACGACGGTGACCAGACGCGCGTGGACCTCGCCTATGCAGTCTACGCTTTGGCCCACGGCGTCCCGGAGAGTACAGCGCGCGACGCGCTTACTTCGCGTGATCTTTCGCGCAAAGGAGATAGGAAACGGCAACTAGATTATGTTGATCGCACGATTAGGAAGGCTCGCGAGCGAATTGGAGACAACCGGAACCTCTGAAGGAATCCCGAGAGGGACATACTACTGCCGTGCGAATCGCTTTCGCCTTACCGGATCACAAGGTAGGAGGTTGGCGGGGAATGATAGAATCCGCGAATGGCCCCAGCCACGTCGACCATCAAGCTGACGATTGAGCAGAGAGAGTAGGGCGAACCCTAGCAGCAGCGTAGGCAGCGTGAAGGTTGGGCTGTCCGGTATCTCCGGGGTGTAGCCGCTTGCGGAACGACGCGCCAACTCAACGATTAGAGAATTGATACAATCCGAGTAATGACTTGGATAGTAGGCGCGGCAGCGAGTCTAGGCTATGCGGTCGGTATATCGGATATCCGTGTCACCTTCTCCGATGGTTCGGAACGAGATTGCTTACAGAAGCTCTACCCGATGGCTCGCTTCATCGCGGCAGGATTCGCAGGCTCGGTCAGGATCGGATTCGAGATGCTGAATGGTTTGGCGCTCCAGTTACGAAATGCTCCTGAAAACATGGCATTCTTGCCACAAGAAGTCGCTGATTGTCTGACGCCGCTCGCAAGGGACGTATTTCAAAGTTTCCCACCCGAGGAGCGGGCGTTGCACTCGCATCTAATGTTATTGGGAGCGCACCCGACTGACGACGTTGGGATTCCCGGTTACGCACGGTGCTCTGTTCACATCCTTAGGTCGCCGGAGTTTGTGCCGACTATCGCACGGATTGGCGAAGTCGTCTCGATTGGTTGCGGCAGCGGCGTTCCGCCATATCAAGAACTGCTCGCAGGTCTTTCCGCGAACCCTATGTCCCTGCTTCACGGAGAAGTGACAGGAATTGGAGGGAGCAGCCTAATACTAAGTATGGTCATCCAGAAAACGATTGAGAAGAATCCCGTTCCCGGAATAAGTCAGCATTCTCATATCTGTTTGGTTCACCGAGGGTTTGTGGGCGTGCACACGAACGACGAGAACATATATCCACAGACCGGCGAAATGATTGAGTTTCGGATGCCGAAGGTGGCAACTAATTGGAATGAGTTCGCGAGCATGACGGATTGCCAGTCACCAAACTGTGCCGTCTGTTAAACAGGCCTCACGGCGAGCGGTCGGGTGAATTCTGCCGCGCCGATGAAGCACTCGCAGCGAGATAGCAGCAGTTAGTGATGATGAACGACCCGATGGATTCGTTCTCGCAATTTCCAAAACCAACCTACTTCATGGGGAGCAATTGCCAGCGCAGCCAGCTGATTGCTGTACTTCCTATCAAACGCACATTCGGGATTGAAGGACCGTTTTATTAGCGCATCCAATTCTTTCTTCTCAGTTTCGTTTTTGACCGTCTTCATCCTCTCACGAATGGCATCTTCTATACGGGTTAGCGCCTCTATGGCCTCCAAGGCCTCAAGATTCGTCCCCTTGCCACCTGCTGAAATACTATTGGCGTGCGCGTACCTGATTGCACTCTCAGCATCGCCGTCTGTTAGTTGCTCAACAACCCCTCCGGGCATCCAACGAACTTCCAAGTACTCCGAGGTGTAGGCCAAAACAAAACCGCTCTTGCTACCGCCCAACGAGCAGACGTCGCCACGCCTCCAAGGGTATTTGCGCGGATCAAGCGGTGGCTGCGAAGTTGACATTACGAAGTTACCGAACTGGCGTTCGGCGCGGGGCCGTACTTATTCTCTCCGGGTTGGCCCCCTTTGAAAACTAAGTACCAGCCGACAAAGGGAATCAGGGTGATAAGAGCAAACCAACCACTGTGCCCGAGGTCGTGAGACCGACGGACCGCCGCGATTACCGCCACTGGTAGGCTGACAAGGTACAATAGGGCAACGAGACTATCCCAAGGGTCGGCGACAAGATTGCTTTTCAAAAGAACCCCGAGAAGAACAGTCGGGAGATACCACAGAAAAAATTGCTTACCAGTTATGCGGCCCTTCATGTTCAGAGACTTAGCGTCTGCTTCTCCAAGTAATAACAGCGGTCTGCGGGACACTTGTCAGTCCAACGTGACGACAGGACGAATGTCTCCCCGGTTTCTTTGCTTGTCCCAATTCCCAAAATGGTCACGAACGTTCCGTCAATCGCGATGACAATCGCTCGCACGTCGCCCGGACCCATGACAACATCTCCGATGCGGGCAATTACCTTTGGGTCGTTACTGTAGGCAGCTTCCAGCGCAGTCATGGGCGGATGATATCAAAATCTTTGACGCGGTAGGGCGTTAGATTTTAAGCCGAAGGTCGAGTATTACCGTCGCATCGTCTGATCGGTTGACGCGACCACTCGGTCGCAACGAACTAGGCTAGATATTTCGCAAAATGACGATAGAGATAGTCCAATAGCTCATTTCCTGCCTGAGCCACTGTAAGACGGGCGAAATTCGGACGAACCAAATTGTCCTTGGTCACGCCGATCAGAAACGGCGGCTCTGAGGCAATCACGTGGCGACGAGGAACGTCCGGGTCGACATGCGCTCCGCCGTCTTTGTTGGCAACATCAAGAACAACCTGTCTCTTGGACGACCGAATGGTTCCGATAAGTAGGTACTCGTCTGCCCACCACTGCTCCAGCGTGACTAGCTCATGTTGCTCTAAGGAAAATGTGTCTCGGATGTTGACTGGTGCTGGCTCTCCTCCCGTTAGTTTGAACGCAGATGGAGCAGCGAAAACCGCATCTGGTCTGGGTGGAATTCTTCGGTAGATATTCAAGTCTCTATAATTCAGGTTAAGTGTGCCAAGAAATGCTCGGCTGGCGCTAGTGTCGTGGACTAGCGCTCTGATTCGAACAGCAATATCTACCGCGATCACCTCGTCGCCTTGATAGAAGCGTTCTATCCCGCTCTTCAGCAGAGAGTATTGGTCCTTGAATAACTGCGTCTTGCCAGCATCACTGCGATGAACCATTGCAGAAGCGTACCACAATTAGGTTCGCTTTTTCTTCGGCTTATGATACGGTTACTACAAGGAGGATTTAGACGTGAGATTTACAAGGAGGTTTCGAGTCGCGAAACCGAAACTAGAATCCGCGAGCGGCGTAATGCATCACGTATTCTGTCCGGAGTGTGGCGACGTCGTTGCCGGCGACGTGCGACCACATATCAAGATAGTTAAGTGCCACAATCCGGATTGCAAGAAGACATTTCCGCTCGACCAGGCACAAATCAGGGTAAGCCCCGTCTGGCAGAATCCGAGAACGCGGCGATGGGAATTGCAACAGATTCGCTGAAATGTCAGTGCCAGAAGACCAAATCGAAAGAGTTCACAGCAGCCCGACTCGCACAAGACCCGAAGGACGCGATTCTGTTCAGGGTGCCGAAGTAGTGGTCGTTGGCATTCCAGCTGGCCTTCTTACAGCGGCTGTCCCTCATATCGGAGATCCAGCTTTTCGATTGGTAGTTGGCAGCCGTGCTTCTCGAAGGCCTCCCTTAGACTTTCTGACAACTCACTCGCGTAGATTCTCTTATCCGCGCACATCATCGTGCGTTTGTTGATTTCACGCACCGCCTTCGCTGGTGCCGTAGCGACTCCCGGCACAAGCCCTCGGTGCATTAGAAGGCAGACGCGACTGGTAAGTGGGAGCCATGCGGCGGCGTTCGGATGATTCGGACCGGAACGCAGGTGAACCGCTCGCGGGTCATTGGGATCGCCCATTTCGCAGATCACCGGGTTGTCGGATGTTATAAACAATTGATCCTCAGGCGAATGGATGAACTGCCAGTCCATCTCCGAAAGAACCTCTCCATACTGAATCCCGACATGAATTATGGACGCGAGGCGAAAAGGCTCGTCCTCTTCGAGTTCATCGCTCTTGCCCGACAGCACTTCCTGACGCGCTTGCTCCGCCAATTCTCGCGAGGAAGGTTCAGCATTAAATTCCGCGTAGAGTTTGTAAAACGCCTCTGGGTCATTCGCGAGACTCTTAATCCTCTTCGTTACAGCAGGCGCAAACAGGCTCTCGTCCATCTGACGACCAAAAGGAGTGCGCGTGAACAGGGTGCCCATGAATACGGCCAGCCGTATTCTTTCGTTTGGGTTCGGCCCTCGCTTGCCTTGCGCGAGGTCCGCAATGAGCCGAGCGACGGCGGCTTCTAAGGTCGAGAGCCATACTTCCACCTCTATGTTCCTTTGCCCGTTTTCGACAAAGGCATAAAAGTCCTTGCGGCATCCCTCAAGGATAGGCGTAGATTTGCGCGGCTCACGGCCCTTCTCGTAGACCCAGAGGCGATGCTTCTTGCCCTCCAACGAAGAGAAGTTGGCAAGGTAGAAGCGCGGAACGTAATGATGTTTGCGCGGGTCGGACACGTCGCAAGACTAACATCTTGTTTGAGTTGAGGCACGCCTGTGCTGGCGGTGCCTTAACCCAATCACGAATTGAAGTTTGTAACGTTTGTAACGGTTGTCTCGAAAAGAGCGGTCGCAACACCACTGTTTACAGGACTTTGGAGTGATGGGTTAATTTTCGATCCCCACCGCCCCTACCATCCATCTTCCTGATGATGAACACTTAGCCAAACCGAAGAGCTCGCGGGCAGTCGCCTGGCAACATCGGCCCAACCTCCGCGCACCACATCCCCCTTTTCCCCTGGAGGTTTCGTCCCAACATGCGCCACAGCCCATGCGATTGATCGTGCCCCTTGAGACCCCAGGCGCGCTTCTGGAGGGCCTCCGTCGCTTAACGGCTTCCCGTCCGCTTCCGACAATAACTGACTCACGACAATCGGAAGACGACCGTCAGAATGTCTTTCTGGAGGAGCTTACGGTTGGACCGCAACTTGATCCGAGGACTCTGCTGGAACTCGGTCAGGACTTGGCGCAATCTTTTTTTTGTGCTTTGCCAGATGAGGTATGGATTTAGGCTCCGGCGCTGTATCAGCCCGCACGTTAGGAGCGGGACAAACGCCGAGCACAGGGCAAAGTAAAGGTCGCCAGGGCGACCACAAGAGGAGCACGAAGATCAGTGTAAACACCAAAAACGTTTTCCGAAATGCGGGTTGCGTGTCGCATTTATGGTCGATGTAAAACAACATCGCAAGCAAAGATCTCATTTCAACACCCTCGAAAGCAGCACTCCTAAACCAACACCCAGCACCAGAAGGCCGCCCGCGGCAACCACACCCATTGCAACCCAACGACGGACCGCGGAACGAGTGTATGCGCGGTTCAACTCTACAATTAATTCTCGCGCGTGCAATCGACCAGCGTCAATATCCTTCTGAATCTCCTCACGCACGGCGATTCCGGCCTTCCGCGCCTCTCTTTCAACACTTCCGAACGCTTCGCGTTGGGCTGAGCGAACCCCCGCTTCTATGCCGGCGACCATTTCTTCTGCGCGGGCTTCGATACTCCCAATCACCTGCTGCAACACCACTTCATTCATCGTCACTAAGAGCATCGCAGGGTCATCTGGCCTGAGCAGCATCCCGTGACGCGCTGCGACTTCTGCGGTTATCCGTTTTAAGTCGAGCGCGATTACTGGAGTCATTGGACTTCCCCTCTTATTGACGCCCACTTTCATTAAGCAAATGGAATTGCGTCCAACTGTTCGAAGAGGTCGCGCTGCACAACCCGCAACCGCTGCTTCGCCATGATCGTAAAACCACTTCCGTTGAGTGCTTCGTCAAAAGTCATCTTCTGGCAGATCATCTCTTCGACATCCCGGCCAAAGGTGTCCGCTGTGCGCCGCACGATCGCCACAGATCCATGCACTTTACCCGCGTGCCTCTTATATGCAGCCATCTCCCTAAATGGTGATCCGTCCTGCAATACCGCGCCAAAATATTCATTCAACCAGACCACTATATTCTTCTCTCGCGTGCTTCCCGCTAACTGCTCGAACCCGCCTAGCGTGTCGTTCAGCGCTTGGCCTCCTGTAATGACCGAATGAACGAACACCTGTTTACCTCTCTCCCGCAAATAGTCGAGAGCGCGGTTCTCTAGGACGTAGTGCCAGAGAGGAATAAAAGTGGACGCCCCTGTGTCCACAACGAACGTGCCGCTCTCCGTCAGAAACCGTTCCATCAGCAGATCGAATTCACGCTGGTCCACGCTTCCATCTTTCAAGAGCTTTAGGCAGCTCACTGCCAAACCCCGGTATTCAGAAAGCGTCTGATTCACAGGGTCGGCATCAATGCCGTGCACATCCTGCCCTCTCGACAATAAATATTGCGACAGGATCGCGGATATCAGGCTCTTTCCAACCCCACCCTTGCCTTGCAGCGCAATGTGAATTGACGTTCCACCGCCTCCATTACCGTTTGTTTTTGTCATTCGAGTCCTCCGTTGCATGTACTGACGATTTCACACTCTGCGTACCCCGCCAATGAAACCCAGGTCTCTCTTCTTCTAGTCGTCGTAGATTCGCTAGCGGGTCCCGCTCTCCAACTGTTTCCGCTTTCCCTTCCCTCAGCCCTTGCGCTTCAGAAGTTTTATCCTGTTTTCCCCCGTTGCTGGAAGCGGTTAGTTTCCTCATTCTTCTGGCGCGCCAGACTGCCTTGTGAAAACTGTGGTAGCTCATTTGCAGCCCTTCGGTTGCGAGTGCCTCCCAAATCTTTTTGAGACTCTGGCCTGAATTCACTGCCGCCTCTATTCCGGGAAGTAAAGAACGAATAAGCGCGGCTTTTGTCTCAGGGACAGCCCCGGCTAATTTGTCCAGGCATTGGCGGTAGTCTTTTTGCATTGACACGCCTTTACATGCTGCTGTACATATAGCACCATACTTTGCGGATGTAAAGTGTGAAAAGGGTCTCACTCGGTAAAGGTAGAGGGCAGGCGGCCGAAGTCGGCCAAAGTAGCCAAGAGTCGGCATTAATCAGCTGGAGGTCGGCAGAATTTCGCTGACGAGGGCAGTAGTAGACCGAAAGTCGGCAACTGTCGGCGGAAATCGACACTCTTTAACAGGAGTAGGAGCAGCGTGCATGGAATGCAGGCGGATTATCAGGGACGGACACACGTATTGGAACATAAAGGGTTGTGGCGACGCTGCGCGTGTTTTTACAGGCAAGTTCTTCTTTTTCAGAAGGAAGGGATGTGGCGACTTTTGCCCGAAACGTGGCACACATGTGCCACCGCATCTTCTTCCACGTTTCTCGACACTTCGACAGTCTAAATGGGAGGAAATCTATGGCAAAACCCAGAACCGAACGGAGTCTGCTGTTTCCGAGCAAAGAATTCCGAGAGGAGGTAAGGAAGGCGTCGAAGGACCGGGGCTTCCGATCCGAACAGGCGTTCATTCTCGCCGCTTGCGAACGCGAGATTCGCAGGGGCGATAACGCCGAAGCCGTAACGCAGTTTGAGGCACGGGTGGCGGCGACGCTTACCAACCTGGCGAAGCAGGGGCAAAGTCTTCACACGCTTGCGCAAGCGCAGGTTGCTCTAACAGACGTGTTGCTGAAGTACGTCATTACTTGTGTTGTGGAACCCCCCGACGACGCACTCCCCGCGGCACGCGTTCGCGCCAGGCTGCGGTATGAAAAGCTGGTGCGCGCCGCGGCCAAAGAGATCTCGAACAAAAACAGGGACACTCTCCGGGAGATGCTAGCCGATGAATGACGAACCACCAGTTCGATTGCGACCGAGAAAGTCAAAACACAGCCCAAACGACAATCCCCGTAAGTACACTGGTGTCCTCCGATCGATGCTTCGTCTGGCACAGATGTCGAAGCGAGGACATGAAACGCGTAGCAGATATCTGGACGGTGGAAGTGCCCGTGCGGCCCGCACGTTCAATCAGCGCGTGGCTGTCCGGGTCAACTACTCAGCAAATAAGAATGCAGGCCAGTGGAAGGCGCACGGAACGTACGTAGCCCGCGAGAGCGCGACGCAAGGAGGAAGGACTGCTGAGGCAGGGTTTAATGCGACCGAACAGAACTTAGGTATCGCAACCACGCTCGACAATTGGCAGAGTGCTGGAGACGAGCGGCTCTTCAAAATCATAGTGTCTCCTGAGTTTGCTGACCGCTTGAACCTTCAGCAATACGCTCGCGAGTTGATGCGACGAATGGAGCGCGACCTAGGCACACAAATTGAGTGGGTCGCTGCCGTCCACCACAACACCGAGCATCCCCACGTTCACATCGCGGTTCGCGGAGCTGACCACAAAGGAAGGGCGCTTCGCTTGTCGAGGGAATACATTCGTGCTGGCCTGCGCGGCCGGGCCGAGGAAATCGCTACCGAAGCACTGGGGTATCGCACCCGCGCACATGCTCAAGAGGCGCAGCGTCGCGAAATAGCTCAGAATCGCTACACATCTCTCGATCGCATCCTGCAACGCGCCAACGACGGCTCCTCGACCCATTTCGAGGTGACTGCAAATCCGAATGACGACGCCCTGTCGGAGTCGGCACAGATTCTCCAGAAACACGTTGCCGCACGGCTTATGCACCTTCAAACGATGGGCCTCGCGCAATTCGTTGCGGCGCATAAGTGGCGTGTGCAGGCGGACTTCGAAAAGGTACTCCGCACGCTACAACAGAGCGGCGACCGGCAAAAGATGCTCGCGGCGCATGGCGCACTGGTTTCCGACAGGCGCCTTTCCCTCCAGGTCACGACGCTTCGCCAGCTTCAAAGTGTGGCCGGCCGCGTACTTCTCCACACTGAAGATGAACAAACGGGGAAGCGTTACATGCTAGTTGAGGGCACAGACGGGAAAGTTCATTTGATCTATCACACCGACGCCATCCAGGAAGCCCGCAAGCAAGGAAAACTCACGGTCGACAATTTCATTCGCATCGAGAAACGATTCGCGAACAAAAACCCTGTCTTGCATGTGAACGATATGGGCGATGCGGCCGTGCTCCTCCAGAACTCTTCGTACTTCGAAAAGGAAGCAGAGCTTTTACTTCGGAAGGGCATTCACGATGTCCAGCCAGTATGGGGCGGATGGCTCGGACAATACCAAGCAAAGTTGCAAATGACGTTACACCACACTGAAACACGTAAGCGGCGAAACCCGGGACTCTCAAGGTAGGATATTGACATTCCATCCCATCATGGTGCTATATGTATAGCTATGTTGAATAGCGAGTCAGAGAAAGCCGATTTTTCTGACCGCTTAAGGGAGGTTTTTCGATGAATACCAACAACGCAGCCATTCGACAGGACCTAATCGAGAATTCCGTGGGCCACCAAGTCTCCACTCTCACAAGCTCCGCGGCTTCGCCGGGACAACTGGAAACGCTTCTCAACTCGGAACTCGATCACGATCTTATCGAGTGGCCCCGCCAATACCTGGAAACCTATCTCGATTCCGATGCGACAGGCCGTGTCCCCCTAAACCCCGAGCAACTCCAGGATGTTCTCGAAGCGGCCTTTGACCGCGACGGAACAGCCGCCCGCGATTATCTCGAAGAGTTGAACGGTGAACGTGGGCCGACGAACCTTGGAGACTCCACGCTGCAAATCGTAACTAGACGTGGTGAAGGGAAAGACAAAAGCTACGAGCTGCTTTTCGACCCGACTGACAGCGAAGACCTGAAACACCTGATCGAGCAATTAGACATCCGGGCGTGGGAGAAACAGAACGCGCAGAACACTCCCGCTCTCGAAACAAAACCCGATATCGAACGACGCGAGACCACTGCATCTGTCGCGACGCACCAGCCCGGAAGCGGAGCCGTCGAGATTCACGACAAAACTACGGGTACCGATGTCCGCAGGTTGCTTGGCGGTGGCCAGTTGCCCGCAGGTCTCCAGTCCGCATTGAAAAAGATGGGCCCAAATGCACTCGTTAAAGATGCTCAAACCGATAGCGGAATCTACCGCGGTGCGATCACCGGCGAAACTGATAAAAAGGTCATTCAACAAATTACTTCGCGCATCGTGGTTCTCCATCCGAAAGACCTTCTCGACATACTCCCTGCTGTGGGCGAAAACGTACGCATTGCCTACAGCAACGACAGGGCCAGCGTCGTCCCAGTCAAGGACAGGAGCAAAACGCAGGAGGTGGGACGGTGAATCAACTAACTGCTTACCGAAAGCCAACAGACCCCGGCTACGTCGGTGGGTTCTATTGGCCGCCAACAATCGTAGGTTTTATCGGCCTCTTCATGACAAATGTAATTGCGACTCAGTTTGTGGCTTGGCGCTTCGAGAATCAGCACGCACTCGGTCCCGCCTTGCTCCGCATCGGCTCGTTCTCTTTGTACGCACCTTATAAATGGCTCGTGTGGGTATGGACGGAAGGCGGCACGGCAGATATTAGAATCAAACTTCCACTGCTCATCGGCGCGGGCATCATTGTGGGCGGGTCGTTCGCCTCCGGCGCCCTCTTTTTTCTCCTGAATCTCGCGCACACGAAGGCGCTCTCGAAAAACACCGAGGACCTTCACGGTTCCGCGCGATGGGCCACCAAAGCCGATATCGAGGAAACCAATCTCATCCAGGCAAAGCAGGGCGTGTATGTCGGAGGCTGGCACGAAAAGTCTATCAAGCACCTCCACTACTTACGACACAACGGCCCGGAACACATCCTTGCGTTTGCTCCCACACGAAGCGGCAAGGGCGTAGGCATCGTCATTCCAACACTCCTGGCGTGGGCGGAAAGCACCGTGGTCTACGACATTAAGGGGGAGAATTGGGCAAAGACAGCAGGTTTCCGCAGCCAAGCTGGGCAAATCTGTTTTAAGTTTTCTCCGGTAGAGCCTGAGAGTTCCTCTCGATTCAATCCACTGGCCGAGATTCGCCTCTTTACGGACCGCGATGTTTCCGACGCTCAAAACATTGCGAACATGCTCGTGCGTACCGGAGAAGACAGTCCGCAAGAACGCTACTGGCAGGACGCCGCCGCGTCGATTACCACCGGCATGATTCTCCATGTGTGCTACGCCGCCGCACTCGAGGCTAGGCAAGCATCTCTCAGCCAGCTCGCCGGCGTCTTTACTCGACCCGGTTTCAACTTCCGCGAAACCCTCACAGAGCTACTCACCTACACACACGACAAGGAAAACGCACACGGTTGGCGGCTTCCCACGGGTGAAGCGACGCGCACCCATCCCGTCGTGAAAGAGAAAGTCCAGGAAATGCTCGACAAGGAGGACAAGGATTTCTCCGGCGTCCTGTCCACCGCGAAGACGGCACTCACGCTTTACAGCGATCCACTTGTTAGCCGCACCACTTCCGTTAGCGACTTTACGATCCAAGACCTCGTGAACCATGAACGGCCAGTATCGCTCTACCTCGTTGTACCGCCGAGCGACAAGATTCGGCTTCGTCCGCTCATGCGCTTGATCTTTACCATGATCGTCAACCGCCTCACCGAAAAACTCGATTTTCAGGGTTCCGAGCAACTCCGCAACAAACATCGCTTGCTCTTCCTGATTGACGAATTTCCGTCCCTCAAGCGCATGGAGATTTTCGCGGACGCGCTTTCCTACATGGCTGGGTTTGGCCTGAAGGCGTACCTCATTACGCAGGATATTCGCCAGATCGTTGACGAATACGGGCGCAACGAGAGCATCGTCAGTAATTGCCAGGTTCGCGTTGCTTTTGCGCCCAACCAATACGACACCGCCGAACTCCTCAGCAAGATGACAGGGACACAAACAATTAGGAAAGCCTCTTTCAATTTCTCAGGATCGCGGATGTCTCCCGTCCTCGACCGCGTCAGCACTCACATGGACGAGATCGAGCGTCCGCTCATGACACCGGACGAGATCATGCGCTTGCGGCCCCCGAAAAAAGAGCGAGGCGGCCATCAGGAAAAAATCATTGCTCCCGGCGATATGCTGATTTTTGTTTCCGGACACTACCCTATTTACGGCACGCAGATGCTCTATTTCTTTGACCCTATCCTGCGCTCCCGCGCTGAAATTGCTCCACCGACAAAGTTTTATTCCATTCACGACGGAGGGCTTTCGCCCCAGGACCCACTCCCGGACTTCGCACCTCGCCCGAAACCAACATCGGGCCCACACCCAAACCGCCGTCTGCCAGCTTCGTCTGGCGGTGGCCCTGGCGCAGACTCACCAATCGACCAACCGGCACCACCTCCGGGCTCCGCTCTCCAGCGATCCCCAGGTTTGTTTGACAGCTTGGATTTGAATTCGGAGCGATGAGGAATGCAGGAAAACCGCTTTCAACTTGCCGGTTATCTCGCAGCGAAACCGACGCTGCGCTACTTGCCTTCCTCCATGCCGGTTGCCAATGCCCGACTTGGACAAACGTATCGTTTCCCGCGCAAAGATAAGCCTGCTGAGCACACCAATTGGTTCAGCCTCGTCTTCTACGGGGATTTGGCGATCCTTGCGACCGAACTTGAGAAAGGCACAAACCTTTACGTCGATGGCACCTTCGACCAACGGCCCTTCGTCGGGCAGGACAAATACACGCGATATGTCTATGAGGTCACAGTGCACAAATTCTTCGTAGTTGGTGGCGCGGCGCAAGACCCGCCAGTTCCGCCCAAACCGCACGCCACACTAGCGAACGAGGTCATGGCCGATGGCACTCCGTCTCCCGAATCCTCTGAAATTCAAGATACTTGGCTCTTATGAACTACACCAACGACTCCGCCGCGCAGTCCTCTGGGCTTGCGTGCTCGCCTCTCCCTTCTTTCTTGGGCTTATCGCGGGCTGGGTTTTCGGCATACGCCTTAATCTCACTCCCTCGCTACCGCTTGGGTTTTACATCACCAGCCGTTCGTCAAACGCAAACCTTGTGGAGTTCTGCCCGCAAGGAAACGCGGCCTCTATCTCCCTCAGCCGCCAATATCGCACCGCGGGGACTTGCCCCGATGGCGGAGCCCCGCTTCTCAAACCAGCCGTCGCGTTTGCCGCCGACGAAGTGGAGGTGAGCGCGAATGGAATTCGAGTCAATGGACAACTGCTGCCCAACAGCGCAGGACGATTCCGCGACCACCTCCAACGGCCGCTCGATCCGTGGCCCTATGGCACCTACAAAGTCGAACCGGGAACCATGTGGGTCGTCTCGTCGTTCAATAGCTACAGCTTCGACAGCCGCTATTACGGCGCGATTCCAATTCCCGCGATTCGGCACCATCTCCGCCCACTTTGGACGTTCGCTACAGAAGTTCCTCGGCAGTAGCGTTACTTTTCCCGCCGTTGCCGCCACGACCGCTGCGACCGCGTGGAGCGGACACCTTGCGGCAATCCCTTTATCCCTTGTTGCTCCGCTACTTGTCTATCACACGAAATCTAGAAAGCACGCCTATGCTTCGATGTTCAGCTACTACGCAGCGGCAAGCTGGCCGCTCATCCCCGGAGCGCGCGCTTTCTTTGGAGTGCGGGGCACTCCGCTCATTGGAATGTTCCTCTGCTTAGCCGCCGCTGCCCTGCTGGCGTTGCCTTGGGGTCTGCTCTTCACGCGCGGCCGGGGAAAATCTGCATTCTCTGTGCCGCTGTGCATCCTGCTCACCGCGGTGCCGCCGCTCGGGATCATCGGATGGGCTTCGCCCCTTCTTTCCGCAGGTGTTCTTTTTCCCAGCTCGAAATGGTTTGGTCTGGCACTGATCATCATCTTTCTGAGTGTCTTCCGCTTAAAGCCAGCGCAGAGCGTAGTCAGTTTGGTGCTCTGCGCTCTCATCTTTCAGTTCCAGTACACGAGACCGGATCTGCCTGCGGGATGGGAAGCCGTCAACACAAACTATGGGGGCGTGGGGCAAGGCGACCCCGACATCACGACCGAATACAACACGGCCCAAACCATGCAGGCAACGATTGTCGAGTCGCATGCGACCGTGCTGCTCTTCCCAGAACATCTGGTCGCGCACTGGAATGAATCCACGGATGCTTTTTGGGGGGATACTTTGACCTCGATCGCAGCGCAGCAACGGACGGTCCTAATCGGAGCCGGTACCAACCGACCGGCTACTCTGAAAAATCCTTTCCCGCAGAATCGCTACTTGAACGTCCTGCTTGCCCGTGGGGAGGAAAACGTTGCGGTCTATCAACAACGCATTCCTATTCCCATTGCAATGTGGAAGCCTTTCAGTGATGACGGCGTGCCACTGAAACTCTTTGGCCCTGGAACAATCCATATCCGCACTCAAAAAGCGGCCGTACTCATTTGTTACGAACAAGTTCTCGTCTGGCCCTTTCTTTCTTCTGCTGTCGAACAGCCAACTATTCTATTGACCATTTCAAACGAATATTGGGCTAAGAACACACTTATTCCTGCAATTCAGCAGGGCAGCGCCACTAGCTGGGCGCGGCTGTTCAATCTACCGATTCTTTCGGCCACCAATTTCTAATGCGCCTTCATACCATCATCTTCGCAGCGCTTATGACTTTCGGGACAAGAACTTCTTTCGCCCAATCACGCCCCGCAAACTCCAACACAAAGATTTCTGTCACCTCTTTTCAAACGCTGGCGCAATCCTGCGCGGCGAACGTGCCCGTCACCACTCTCGAAGCTATCGCTCGCACTGAGTCTGCGCTTTATCCCTACGCCCTCAGCATCAACCGTCCCCACCAACTCGCACGGCGCCAGGGATGGAATCGCGCCACCATCACCCTTGAAAGACAGCCTATATCGCTCGATGAGGCAATCGCCTGGACCAAGTGGCTTCTTGCGCGAGGGATTACGGTCAGCATCGGTCTTCTCCAGGTCAACAGCGAACACGCAGCGCTTTTGCATCTCACACCTGAACAGCTTTTTGACCCCTGCACAAATCTCCGATCTGGCGCTGCTATTCTTTCTGCTACCTACGCAGCAACGGCTCGCGTCCATGGCGAGGGCTTCGCCGCCCTCGATTCCGCTCTATCCTTCTACAACACGGGTTCTCCCTCAGCGGGACTCACCAACGGATACGTGCGGCAAGTCAAAACCCACGCGAAGTCTTCTGAACGCAAACATTGAATCTCTTCCAAGATTGAAACAGTTCCTCCGCAAATTCCCTTCTTCGCAAGAGGCTGCACCCGGTCCCGCGCTTCTTCCGTCAAGGGTTTCCGCTTTTCTCCAATGAACGGCATACCCCGCCGCCCTTGACGGCGCGCGCGCCCGTTCGCAATGAGCCCGCTATGAAGGGAATTTGCTTCTTTTTTCGAGCAGCAAAACCGCTCGAAAAAGGAAAAAGGAGAAACGACAATGACGAATACAAACAATCATGAAACTTGGGCACAATTGCTTCACAGCGCGGTCCACACGCCGGGAAAAGTGTTGGCCGCTTACACCGCTTTCCATAACTACTCATTTGGGAATGCCTTGCTCGCTTTGACGCAATGCCGCCGCCGTAACTTGGAGCCGGGACCACTCAATACCTATCGCGGTTGGTTGGAACTTAAACGCCAAGTGCGCAAAGGCGAGAAGGGCATCACCCTTTGCATGCCGATGCAGTACAAGAAGCGCGTTGCGAAGGATGACGAGCAAGAGGAAGAGAGCGAAGAAACAACGCGTTCCGCTTTCGGGTTTCGCGCTTATTGGTTTGTCTTGGCGCAAACGGATGGGGATGCAATGGAAACCGCACCGATTCCGGGATTTGACCTAGACACTGCGCTGCGTACGTTGAACATCACGCGCACGGAATTTGATGAAATGAACGGCAACATTCAGGGATTTGCCATCGGACAAGAAATTGCCATCAGTCCCATCGCAGCAATTCCGCACAAGACCACGTTTCATGAAATCGCGCATTGTGTTCTGGGCCACACCACAAGAGAAAAACTCGTGGACTCCGAAGCAACGCCGATGAACCTTCGCGAAGTGGAAGCGGAAGCCGTTGCGCTTATCTGCTGCGAGTCACTCGACCTCGACGGAGCGGAGTACGCACGCGGCTATATCCAGCATTGGCTAAAAGGCCAGAGAGAAATCCCGAATCACAGCGCAGCCCGTATCTTCACCGCTGCGAGCATGATCCTGAAAGCCGGTAATCCGGGGTCGGGGTCGGGGGGCCAGTAGGCTGGCTCCCCGATTGGAAAACGTCTCGAGTTCCGGCCCGGCGCCTCTTACTTCGAAATTAAGATCCGCATCCAGTGTTTGCTTAACCTTGTGCTCGAAGTTTAGGACCGGCCGGATACACCATTCGTTTTGGACGTCCTTGAGATCTGAGCCTACGATTCCGAAATCGATCGCTATGACTTCCACCAAGTTCGGATTCTATACGGAAGAGCGCCGTATGGTGCGGCGTGCCGCACCATTGCAACAGTCTTGATGACAATGAGAAAGTTAGCAGACGAAGCAGCGAAATTCTTGCCTACGGTAATATATGGTTGAATCCTAGAATACACCAATGATTTGCGCCTCACGCCATGTGGCCTTTACTACCAACTGCAGAGGGAACGATTGCACTACTAGAATGTGGTTCCCAAATGACGAAAAACTACTTGGGCATGATCTAGACCGCACGCACCATAGGACCTCTGCAATCAAGTGTGAGTCCAATTGCACGAAGAGATGTCTAATGTAACTAGCTCATAATCAATAGTATACGGCATGAGTGACCGTGTTCTGTCACGTCTGAGAATGCTCCCACGCGAGTTCTGGAAATCAGTTGAGATAGCTTGCTTTTTCTTGTACGACTCTGATACAGTTCATTTGTGAGGGTGCAATGGCGTTCGAGAAATTCACAGAAACGGCGCGGAGCTACAGAGCCAAGGCATCCATTCGTTCCAATGGGACGGTTGGACTGAACGGCGGCGCCGTGAATAAGTTTGACCTGGACCAATATGATTGGGCGGTGCTGTTCTTCGACAAAGAGCACAACCTGATTGGCATAAAGCCGACCAAGAACGAGAAGGATGAAGGCACCCACAAAATCAATAAAGGTAAGACAGGGGCCTGGATAGCAGCGCGACGGTTTTTGGACTACTACGAGGTTGGAACGGCAAAGACGAAGAGATTCGACGCTACCTGGGATGACAAGGAGAAAATGATCATCGTGCAAATTGCGTAGCCAAAAAACTTGAGCCCGGTGCGGAAACCCTTTGCCGGATAGTCCGCACCGAGCTTAATGTCCAACTTGCTTGAAGGACGAGTCGACTTTAGTTCAGTCGAATTCAGAAGTCAATCACTGGCATCGCCAGGGTTGCTCGGCAGGTTCAACCTGCAAGCAAGGGTAAGCGGCCCACCTGTCGAAATACCTTATGGAGATGCCATAGTGAAAAACACTATCCAGTTAGATCGCAACAACAATTCCGTCACTATCGTAGGCCTCACAGTAAGTAATCCCGACTTTCTCGCGGTTCTTGCAACGCAGCCACCCTCGGTTCACGAACAAACAGTGCTCGACATCCTGGCGGTTGGCAGTGCTGCGATGAGGCGGGTTCAAACGACGGTTGACTTAGACCTTGTCGAAAAAAGGTTCGCCGGATTGTCAACCGCCTTTGAACGTTCTCTTGTGACATTCGAGCAAAAGGCGTTGGACGCATTAACGAAGCGATTTTCTCCGACCGAAAATGGCTCCTACACCAAGCACATCACCGACCTAGTATCAACTGCACGGAAAGATGTTCAGTCTTGGACCACCGATCTTTCAAAGTGCGCCAAGGACCTGCTCGATCCCGAAAAGAAGAACAGCGCTGTTGGGCAGCTGGAGAAGTTGGTCCAGAACGCCAACGAACGTTTCGCAAAAATGTTCGACCCCGAATCCAAAGGCTCCTATGCCGCTCGCCTGAACGAGCAACTTGCAGCGGTTTTCGGAGAAAACGGACGAACGGGCACTCTAGGCACCCTGATGAAGGAATCTCTGCAGCCCGTAGTCAAAGACCTCCAGGAGCTCAAGGAGAAGGTCGAGGCTCGCAAGGCTGCAGAACAGGTGATCGCTATTTCAACACTGAAGGGCCGTCCCTTTGAGGAACAAGTTCAATCGCGCCTTTCCCAATTGGCGCAGCCTTACGGGGACGATGTAGCTGCTGTCGGCAATAACGCTTCGCGCGCAGGGGATTTCCTTGTCACCCTCGGCGGTACAGGCAGGCGACTTGTCGTTGAGGCGCGAGACCGCAGATCGTTGAGCCTGCCATCGATAAAGTCTGAATTGCAGGCCCAGAAGACGCAGCGGGGCGCAGACTTGGCGATTTATGTTTCTAGCGGTCGAGAGATGCTTCCCCAGCACGTTGGTGACTTTCAGATTTACGGAGACCAGATCATCACAACATTCGAGCACCTCCACATTGCTTATCGTCTCGCTCGCTTGATATCGACCATCCAAGCGCCGGCGGGCCAGATTGATGTCGGTACTTTGAGGGGCGTGCTGACAAAAGTTCGGGAAGCCATCCTGTCTCTGCGAAATGTCAAGTCCAAGGCAAGTCAGATCAGAAATCTGGCGGATGGTGTACACGAGGACGCTACAGGAGCCGAGAGCCGTGTCATCGAACTGCTGCGCGAAGCGGAAGGCATTCTCGACGAAGGCGCCGTAGACCCGAGCGCGGCGGCGTAAATCATCGATGCGCAACGTGGGCCGGCAGCGCCGTCCCACGCCACCGCGCGACTTCCGAATCGTGAATGGATTGACAATGAGCCCGACAAAGTCTAAGCCACCGACCCTGACAGACGACCAGGTTAGAGAGATAATTCTCCGATATCTCTTCGCGCGGAATCGCAATGCTACAAGCCGGAGAGGAAAGAGCACCGGCGCAGCAGCGACAATCAGCATCATGAGAGCTGAGCTGAAGGCAAGTCACGCCTTGACAGGGCAACAAGTGCACAGCAACCTTACCTATTTAGAGAGCCAGGGCTGGGTGGAAGATCGCCCACTCACAAAGAGCGTCACCACTCGGACAGGCGGCGTAATTCCGTCTACTACGAGCTACTACATCATTACAGCCGCGGGAATTGATAGAGTCGGAGGACCAAGTATGTTCACACGAGACAGATTCGAGGGTATCAGGATTGAGGCAACAGGGCAGAACATCATCACTCTTGGCGACGGAAATCAAGTTAACGCGCGTTTTCAAGCTCTAGGGGAGGCGCTGTCTGAGCTGAGGCAAGCAATCAAGGAGTCGCACAATATCGAGGAAACTCGGAAGATGGATCTCGTTGTGGATGTAGACACGATTCAGATGCAACTTGCTCGGCCCTCCCCGAACCGCGAACTCATCTCAAAGCTATGGGAGGGAATCAACCGTGCGGCATCGGTCGCCGGGCTCGCCGAAGCGGCAGTGAAAGTTGGTGGCCTTCTTGCTGGACTGGTGGGCTAAGTAAAACATAATAAGAATGAGAAACTCGCATTCCGCATGGGGTATATCCAGCATTGGCTAAGAGGGCAAGAGGAAATCCCTAATCACAACGCGGCCGCATCTTCACTGCCGCCAGCCTGATTTTGGAACTAGGCAATCCAGGGGCGGACAGTCAAAGCGCCGCGTCGGTTGCCCATAGCTTTCAAAGACGTGAGTGGCAATTTGGCCCACACCAACTTGGCCTGGGAAATCCGGTTGAGGATCAAAAACCGACACCAAAGGCGAGAAGAGCACCAAAAAAGTTCTGTTCATTCATGAATCATCCCCTTGCTAGCTTTAGCGCTCCCGAAAGGTCAAAAGAATACTTCATGCTTGCAATGCTCCGGTTGGACGCCCAACCAGCGTAGGCTTGAATCGCCACCGCTGAATATCTTGCTCCCAGCAAACGCGGCCAAGAAGACGGAGGTATGCAATTCTCTCGTCAGCGCTGACGGTAATGTCAGCGATCTTTCGCGTCTCGACAGTCAGGTATTGACCTGAAGAGAGTTTGTGGAATTCAATTTCGTTCTCGGAAACTTTCTGAATTCTAAAATTCGGGTATGGGTCCGGATCTTTTGGCTGCAGCCGGATGTTCAGGTTTTGTTGGACCAGTTCATTCAGGCGACGGGAGACGCAGCCGAGACGATGTTCCCGCAACTCCGCGCTGGACATCTCACCATCGCAGCCTGGGCAGCGGACGATCGTTGGTCTGCCCGGTCCTGCGTGCGGAGTTTGGCGGAGACCATTGCGGCGGGCGGTTTCGGCGATGAGGACTTCGTCATCTATCGCAGCAGCGACTTCGACGGCGTTTGTTTCAATACGACAATGAGGGCACTTATACGAGAAATATTGTGGTTCACTCATGGACCGAAAATAAACCACAGTGGATATTATGTCAATATTAAACCGCTGTGGTTAAGCAAATTGGAATTGCATTGTCTTTTATATTCGCTTTTTGTTCGCTTTTGGGGTAGGCTCCTGCTGTGCGCGAGCGGTGGCGCGCGGCGATTTTCACAGATGTCAACAGACGGCTTAGTGTCGATGTGGATTGAGCTGCATCGCCAGCAATCTGCAAAGGCCAGAAGGACATGGTGTTCTGAAAGCAGTCCCAGAAACTAGCTTATGAGTTTATCGGAATGACCAACGTTTCTATTTCCACAGCAGGAATCCATTTAGTAATTTTCTTCTGCACTGAGACGATGTAGGGTGGTACATCACAACTTGTCGGAGCGTCGCCATGGCTGCGATTAAACGGAAACCGCCAAAGTCCAGGCCAACGCCCTCACCCCGAGCATCCATAACTTTTCAGATCGACCTTTATCAATCTTTAGAAGACCTCGCAAAGAAGAGTGAGACTTCAATCGCCTGGCTCGAGTGTGAAGCCACCGACAAATACATTCGCAGATGAGTGACCCTTGTTTAGATCACGAAGAGACGAGGAGCAAAGTGCAAAAGCGCAGACAAAACGGGACAAGCGCCAACGGGTTATCAGGCGTGACGGGCTTGGAAGTGCTTTACGCTAGGAGTTTGCCGGCGACGCGTAGCGGTTCTCTCTATGGTGCGTTTCCCTATCCCACGAAGATATCTCCCGAAGCCATTGCCCTGTTCATCGCAGCGCATACCAATCCTGGCGATACCGTATTTGACGGATTTGCCGGGAGCGGCACCACTGGACTGGCAGCATTGCTTTGCGAAAATCCACCGCCTGAGCTTCGCCAGGAAGCGAAGCGACTCGGCCTCAATGTACAATGGGGCGTACGAAACGCCATATTGTACGAGCTGGGTGCTCTTGGTGCTTTTGTGAGTCGCACACTGACCAACCCTCCAGACCCCAAGGCCTTTCGCAAGGCTGCCGAAGAAATTCTGAAGGCTGCGCAACAAGATGACGGGTGGAGGTACGCTGCCGACGATCCGAAGGGGAACGAGGGAACCATTCGCTATGTAATCTGGTCAGATCTTCTCTGCTGCCCTGAATGCAGTAGTGAGGTCAGCCTCTGGGATGCGTGCGTTTCCCGTGATCCTGCGCAGATTGCATCGCAGTTCACCTGCCCCTCATGTTGTCACAAAACAACTTTCGATGATCTGGAGAGGTTGACCGAGGCGGCCCGGGACGACCTCATCGGCAAACGGACAAAGCCACGGAAACGAGAGCCCGCGTGGGTCTATGGGACAACTGGCAAGACAAACTGGTCGCGCCCGGTAATCGGTAAGGACCTTAAGCTGCTCGAACGTATCGCTCGGGAGTCCGTTCCGGCTGGCGTTCCCTGTGTTGAAGTTCCCTGGGGTGATCTCTACCGGCGCGGCTATCACCAGGGCATCACTCATCTGCATCACTTTTATACGCGCCGCAACCTGATCATTTTCGGACACCTTTGGGAGCTCGCGGAACACTACAACGGCACTTTGCGGGACGCGCTTCGCTTTTGGCTGCTAAGCTACAACGCATCGCACGCGACAATCATGACGCGAGTGGTCGCCAAGTCTGGCCAGAAGGATCTGGTAGTGACGAGCGCCCAACCCGGAGTACTGTATGTCAGCGGCCTCCCGGTCGAGAAAAATCTCGTGTCTGGATTGCGCCGGAAGCTTTCGACGATTGGTAAGGCGTTCGATATCATCCGCGGTCGAAAGGGCCGCGTCGAGGTTCATCAACGATCAAGCTGCCATGTCGCTCTGCCTGATCGGAGTATAGATTACGCTTTCACTGATCCGCCGTTCGGCGGCAACATCCCTTATGCGGAGATCAATTTCCTCAATGAGGCTTGGCTGAACTGCTACACTGATCGAGCCGAAGAAGCTATTGTCAGTAGGCACCAGGAAAAGACACTTGCCGATTACCAGCAGCTACTGACAGCTGCGTTATCCGAAACACGACGCATTCTAAAGCGCCAAGGCAAGGCAACGGTCGTCTTCCATTCAGCGACAGCAGAGGTGTGGAACGCTTTGCAGGCATCATATAAGGATGCTGGCTTCAGCGTCGAGTGTGCCGGCATTCTCGATAAGACCCAAGGCAGCTTCAAGCAAGTGACGACGGATGGCGCCGTGCGCGGCGACCCGGTCCTTCTTTTGGGCCAGCACGTCTCCAACAGTGAACAGACCATTCATTGCGTGTGGAAAGTTGCCGAGAAATTGAGGCAAGAGGCAGCTTTGACCCTTGACCCGACCGAGCAGACGCCGCACCGGCTCTACTCCAGACTCGTTACACATTATCTTGCTCACCATCAGCAGGTGCCGCTCGACGCAGAGTCTTTCTACGAATGGTACGCTGAACACCCATTCTCGGAGAACACGGCCGTTGCGTGAATCTAATATCCGCGACACGATACGAGTCGCCGCACGCGCTTATGAAGAGGCGCTGCCGCCCCAGCAGCGCAAACAACTAGGCCAGTATTTTACGGGGCTTCCGCTCGGCAAGCTGCTCGCTCACCTGGCTCTGGATTCGGAGACGCGTACCATCCTTGATCCGATGGCCGGTCACGGCGACCTACTCGACGCGACGTGGGAAGCGGCAACTGAACGATGTATCAGGCTCGACCGCCTGGACGGCATCGAAATCGATGAAATAACGGCCGCTACATGCCGGAACCGGCTGGCGGATATTGCGGGCGAAAGCGGGCCGCCCACCCAACAGGTCATGGCCGCCGATGCTTTTGATCCGGCCTCCGTGGAAGGATTGTCTCAACCAGCCTACGATCTGGTCATCACGAATCCGCCCTTCGTACGCTATCAAGCCCGCACAGGGAATGGCGCAAGGGCAGAGAAAATCCGAGCCGGGGTGGTCGCAACCATCAACAACCATTTGTCAGGCGTGGCTAGGAGGGTATGGAGGGAACTGGCTGAAGGCTATTCAGGCCTTGCCGACCTTTCGGTGCCTGCCTGGCTTCTAGCCGCCGCGATGGTCCGTCCGGCTGGACGCCTTGCGATTGTCGTTCCGGCCACGTGGCGCTCGCGAGATTACGCGGACGTGATCCGCTATCTCTTGCTTCGGTGCTTCTCATTGGAATGCATCGTGGAGGACGAGCAGCCCGGTTGGTTTTCCGATGCCTTGGTGCGCACGCATCTTATTGTCGCTCGACGGCTACTTGAAGATGACATCTCCAACCCTGTGGCGGCGAAAACAAAGTTCCCGGAAAGCCTGTGGCTTCAGGTGGCGCCGCACGCGGCCGCTGGACGTTCGCTGGTTGGAGCAGCCTTCACTGACTCCGATCCCGAACTTCAGTTTGCGGCATGGCTGCGCGATGGGTGCAAGCAATCGAAATGCGGAATTACCGCGCGGCTGTTCAACATGCATGACGAATGGACAGGACTCGAAAACCGTATAACGCGACGAAGCTGGTATCACAAGCTTGAATGCCTTGGCGACGATCTGCCGCTCTTTGTAAGTGCGCGGTCGGTTTCCCGCATCAATGTTCCTGACATCGTGAAAGGCACATTGCCCGATGGTTTTTCTCCTGACGTGCTAGTGACACTCCAAGAGGCTGGCGTTCACGTGGGTCAGGGACTGCGCACCGGATGCAACAGATTCTTCTATGTGACCGCGCGTGGTGCCTCCGGTGCCGGCATGGTTCGCGTTGAGGCCTCGTCGTTCTTTGGACACCGAGAGTTTTCCATACCAGAAGATGCTTTACGGCCGGTTTTGCGGCGGCAATCTGAAATAACATCGATAGAAGACGGTGGCCCCCCTGAAGGACGCGTTCTTGATTTGCGTGGATGGGTTCTGCCGGAAGACTACCCAATGGTAGTCGAGGCCGCAGCGGCTTATGCCGCGTGTGGAGAGCCGTTGCCGCGAACCATGCCGCAAGAACTGGCGGACTATGTGCGCGCTGCCGCCGCGGCTCCGCCAGAGGGTCCTGACGAAGACAAACACATTCCCGATCTTTCCGCCGTCCGCACGAACGTGCGATTACCCCGCAACAATCATGTTACGCCGCGCTTCTGGTACATGCTGCCTGATTTTGCGCCCCGGCATCTCCCCGCTGCGTTCGTGGCGCGAATCAATCATGGGTTGCCCTGGACCGAGGCTAATCTCGAATCGCCTCTACTTATCGACGCAAATTTTTCGACTTTCTGGGGATCGCAGAAAGGCTTGACGCGCTACGGCCTGAAAGCGCTTCTAAATAGCGTCTGGTGTCGGGCGTTCATGGAAGCTCTGGGAACGGCGTTTGGCGGTGGCGCCCTTAAGCTCGAGGCCACACATCTGCGGCAGTTGGCGGTCCCCGTCCTTTCCGATGAGGCAAGAGCAGATCTCGCCGAAGCCGGGAGACACTTAACAAGAACCACTACTGAAGTTCAGTCGCGAATTGATGCGATCGTTCTAGATGCGGTTTTGCCCCGGACCGCTTCGCTGGCGTCTCGGGCCCAACTGGCAAAGGCTCTGGCCGAGCGCGCAAATAATATGTCTTGTGCTCGGCAGGCCGCCTGATGGCAACCGACATTTCGCAGGCGAAAGAGACAATTAGGCGATGCCGCGAATTCCGCGACGCGGGTAGGCCTGAAGCGGTGCTGCGTAGTGAAATCCAATCCCGGCTCCGCCTGATTTTCCCCTCCCCCGAAGATGAAACCTGGATCAATCATTACAACGCCGGCGCAGAAACCCGTACGAAAGTCGGCACGGCCGGTGGTAAATCGGTGGACCGTTTTATCGATAATCTCGTCGGTTCCACGACGATAGAGTATGAAGCCGATCTGCGCGTGCTCGCCAAGCATGACGAAGGCTTCTGGCAGGTCAGAGAACATGCAGCTGGCCTACTCCGCAGCGGCGTGCCCCTGTCCCAGGTGCGCGGCATTCTTTCCGATACATTGGACTGGTACGCCTACGACATTACGCTTGGAGCAGGCGTCGATCCTGCAACCTGCACGACGGACGATATTACGCTGGGGCTCGTCGACCAGCTGCAGCTCACTGTTGATGACGACACGTCCGCAGAACTTTTCATAGCATTTCTTCGCAAGCATCTCGCCCGAGAAAAATCCCGTCCGCTAAAGTCAGAACTTCTGATCCTCGATATGGGACTCGAAAGCGGACCTTATTTTCGGAGCGCCGATCCTCTTCTAAAGCTTGTCAACGACGGGCGTGCGACCGATCCCTCAATTGCATTAGCCACCGATTTGTGGTCCGAGTTTGTTGACTATCTGGCCGGTGATATCGAAGGGTTTCGAGCTGGCGCCTATGTCGACGAGGCCTACCTCTGCATTTTGGCCCGGCTGCTTAGCGCCAATGTCCTCGCTGAGGACGCCGTACTCAGTGGTGACGACGAACTCAAAGCGATCCTTGACGGTTCGTATTTCCGTGGCCGCTACCAGCTCGACAACATAGTCGAACTTGACTATTTCGGCTGGCTGACCAGCCCGCAGCACATAGACAAACTCGTACCGGTCGCCAGGGAGGTTCAGCGCGACCTGTATGCCTATGACTTTAGCTGGCGTCCTGAAGAGGACCTATTCGGGCGTCTGATGGCGCAGCTCGCGCGCCGCAGTCAGCGTAAGCTCCTTGGGCAAGAGTGGACGCCCGCGTGGGTGGGCCGACTCTTGGCCGAGCGTTGCATCGACAATCTGCCTGCCGGCGAACCTCCTCGGATTGTCGATATGTGCTGCGGCTCCGGATCGATCCTTGCCGAGGTTCTGAAAGTTGCCAGAGAACGACTCGGTCTTGTCGGCATCGACGCACTGCATGATGTCGCCACGGGTTTCGATATCGACCCTCTGGCTGTCAGCCTGTCAAAGACGACCTGGGTTGTTACGCTAGCGCCGGAAATAAGGGCGGCCACGAGCCGCATCGTCATTCCCATCTATCATGCCGACTCCCTTTTTGCCGTTACGCCCCTGTCAGCAGGCCTGCCGGTCCTCGGAGAAGACGAACCAATTGACGTGTCTCTCGACGGCGCGATTGTCAAACTCCCCCATGCTCTTGTGCAGCCCGGTTACCGCGATCTGTTCGACCGCATCGTCGACTGGACCTATGACGAAGCCTGCGATGCGCGGGTCAAGGGCAGCGCAGATCATCTGAAAGAAGCTGACACTGCGCAATTTCTCCAAGGTGCGGCCGCAGCATCGGGCGCGGCAATTCCCATACAACTGCAGGAGGAACTGGTTCCGGCCGTACACGCCCTTGCGCGTCGCATGGCCGAACTTGCCGTCGCCAATCGTAATGGCATCTGGGCCTTCATTCTGCGAAATACGTATCGCCCCGGATTGCTGAGCGGACAATTCAACGGACTGGTTTCCAACCCGCCATGGCTCGCTATGAGCGGACTAGCCGACAATCCGTACCGGGCCGTACTCACAAGTCGGGCTAATCTCTATGGCATACGTCCCACAGGTCAGTCCTTTCTACATCTTGAACTGGGCACGACGCATCTTCTTCACGCCGTGGACCGATATCTGAAGCCGGGCGCATCTGTGGCATGCCTAGTGCCTGGCACGGTGTTCAACGGTCACCACCATGAGCGGCTTCGCCAGCGGAAGTTCCTGACCAGCAGCCGTCCGGTCGCGTTTGAAATAGCAGAAATCTGGCAAGTGGCGCCAGGTACATTCAAGTATCCCGGCGCGGCTATCATCGGGCACAAGCGCAGCAGCGTTGCCGGACTCGAGACAAATTCTGTCAGGGGCTTCCTGGCTTTGAAATCCGGCCTTGAGGAAGCTGAGTTTTCTGTCAGGAAAATCGGTACCACGCGCACGGCTTGGGTGCTGGAAAAAGAAGGATTGCCTGTGGCGGCTGGCGGCATGAAGGAGCTGCCCCAGCAAGGGGCCGACCTCATGCCTCGCACGGCCGTGTGCATCGAGATTCTGAGTGAAAGCGGTATTGAATTCCGCGTGGATACCCCGAGCAAAGGTTCGCCCTGGGCTTTTACCGTGAAGGCCGCCAAGGAGCTGAAGGACACGCGGTTTCCCGGATACGCCGCGTCCCGTTTCATATCCCACATCGCGCAGTCGGAAAACCTGCTGCCTTTTCTGCTGGGCGCGCATTGCGCGCCGATCGCGATACCTGCTGAGCGGGACGCCGCTGGAGTATGGAAGCTTTACAGCGAAGCCGACATCAGACGCAGGGGGTTTACCCAAACCGCGCGCCGGTTCCAAGACATCAACGCCAAGCTTCAAGGAGTCGGCCAGGGCAAATCCCTTCAGGAGCGAATCGACGAGCGAGGCAAGCTGACGAAGCAAGCCTTCGGAAATCAAGGTCATCTCATCATCGCCGGCGCCGGTGGCAAACATATTTGCGCTGCGTGCCTTCCCGTCGCTGACGCACAGAATTTAGTAATTGACCAAACGCTCTATTGGAAGGTAATTCTCATTGCAGATGAGGCGTGGTTCTTTGTGGGCATGCTCAACAGCCAGGCAATGACGGAGGCCATTACGCCTTTCAATCCCAAGGGCGCGTTTGGCGAGCGGCACATTCACGCGTTGCCGTACCGCCTAATACCTCCATTCGATGCTTCAAATGAGGATCATTTCAGAATTGCTCAGCTCACGCGCGAAGTGACTGCCGAAGCCCATACGCTGGTTGCGGCAGACGAATATCTCAAAGATCCGAACCATCCTCTTCATATTCGCCGCACGAGACTTCGAGCCAAGCTTGCTGCGACAGAGAAGGTCCAGGAACTGGAGTGTCTGTGCGCCGCGGCTTTGGGGACGACGGCCATCGGCGAGGACACTGAAGACACGCTACCAAGCGATGACGACCATTAATAATGATTGAAACTGGACCACCTCACGGGACGGCCGTTCGCGCGCCGCATGAGGCGAAGAGGATTCTGGTTGTATGAGCGGTAAGGAAATTTCGAGTAAGCCGGAATGTTCATAGTACAAAATGAGTTGCGTCCTGCAGAAATCCAGAATGCACTCTTCGATCTCATGCGAAACGGCATTGATTCGGTTCGGGTTTGCTCAGCCTACATATCAATGGCCGGCAGTGAGATTCTCTTTGATGGAATTTGTAGATCTGCACCTGAGGGAAACCACGAGAGAGTTACAAAAACCATCGTCACATCCTTGGACTTTGGCCTGACGGAACCGGCGGCGCTTGAGTTTTGGAGAGATACGGGGAGCTGCCAAGTTCTGGTGGCCGGGGCATCTTTGTTGGAGGAAGGAAGTATCATTCCTTCCGCAGCCTTCCACCCGAAACTCTACCTGTTTGGAAGAGCGAACGGCAGCATAGGGGGTCTTGTCGGTTCCGCAAACCTTACGAACAGGGGACTAACGATAAATTCTGAGGTGGCATGGTTGGAAATGGAGTACGAACAGATAGCCCTGGTGAACCAGGCGTGGGATGCTGCCGTGCAACCGGCGGTCCCTCTCACGCGTGAAATCCTTGAGACGTATCGCGCGATTCGAATTCGGTTCCTTCCTGAACGTCCGATTCAAGAATTAGAGCCAGTCCCAGAGCCAGACATTGGCCCTCTTGGCCAATTTGCCGCTTTCGGAGACGCTGACATCGACCCCGCCGCATATGGCCAGATGTGGGTCCAGTCGCACGGTCTCCAAGGAGGTGCGAGGACGCAGCTTGAGTTGCCTCGCGGTAGTCACCGCTTTTTTGGAGCAAACTTCAGAGACTACGACTTCGATCGAGTGGACCATATCGCTGAGCCAATATTGGTGTCCGGACGCAGCGTGTGGAACGACCGCCCTCTAACTTGGCATGGCGACAATGCAATGGAGAGGATCAACCTGCCCTCGATCGCGATGGGTGGATTTCCTTACGAGAACTCGCTGATCCTCTTTCGGCGAATAGCTCCGAACACGTTCGAACTCCGCGTCCACCGTTGGGACTCAGACGCTGCCCGAGCATACCTTGAAACTTCATGGAGAGCCGGACTAGTATTCCGCGTGGGTCGAAATAGCAATCGACTTGCGGGATTCATGGCCTGAACGGTTGCATTGAGCTTAGCTCCCGAGTGAAGAGCAGATTCCCCGAATTTTTGAAAAGATTGGAAACGAATAGAAAAATAGAAACGAGGGTGTTACTAGTGAGGACTTTAGTGCTTTGCAGGTAGTCGGATTGGCTGCGCGACTGCAAGCCGGAGATCAGGACTTTTGGGGGTCCAAAACTGAGTCCATTTGCGAGTCCAAAACACCCACAACCATGCCCAAAACCACCCAATTATTCCCAACTGATGTCCTTGTAAGTATTTGAAAAACAAAGGAGGCGCCGATCGCACAGAGCATTATGAGTCCGGTGCTCTAACCGCTGAGCTACGCGCTACGCTTGACAGGCATTGGGATCACAATCTCCCCTTTGATCTTCGCCGCCTTGTCCAGCCCAACCCCAGGTAGTGCCCTGAAGGTTTGTGCTATGTGGCCACTCGCAAGGTGTCCGTAATATCGATCTACCATTTTGGTGTCAACATGCCCCAGTTGCTCCGCGACAACTTTCAAGGAAACGCCCAGAGTGATCCATCGGCTCGCTGCGCTGTGTCTCAACTGATGAAATCCGAACCGCTTAATTTTTGCGAGCGCGCAGGCGCGACGCATTGGTTTCTTTTGGCTATCTTTCGCCCAAGGCTCGCCACTTTCGCGTAAGAACATTGTCTCAGCCGGATCACGGTCGGCGCACACTTCCCGGAAAAATCGCATGGCCTCGGGGTCGAGGTGTACGTACCTCTGCTGACCGCCCTTCGACTTCGCGATGAAAAGCGTGCCTGCCGAAGAATTGAAATCGCCGGCGACCAACCGGCCCATTTCTCCATACCTGGCTCCTGTGTATAGGCCAGCCCGAACAAGCCATTGAAAGTCCTTCTCTTTTGCGCATCCCTTCACAAAAGCCCGCTGATCCTTCTCACTCAGGAAAATTGCCCGCGCGACCTCGACATTCTCAAATGGCAACACCTTCCAAGCCATTGGATTCGCATAGACGCGGCCTTCTTCTAGCGCCAGGTTCAACGCAGCGCGGAGGCGCCGCATGATTCTATTTGCGGTCGCTCGACGCTTTCTCAAATCCTCTTCGGTTTGGATATGCGGTTGGTTGCCCTGCTTGTGTTTCCGATTCGTTCGCCTCGGGCTGGCGGCAATATCTGCGCGCCACTCCTCCAGCTTCGGGCGAGTCAACTTAGCAACTTGCAAAACTCCGAGCTTGGGGATCGCATAGGCGTCTAGATCGTACTTTGCATGACGATAGTCGGGAGCTCCTCGACGCTCCAAATGCTTTAGATAATCTAGACAGCACTGATTCACGGTGTAGCCGCCGCGACGACTAACGTGCTCGCCTGTCGCCATCGTCGTCGCGCTCAAGAACCATGTCCGGGCCTTTTCTTGAGCCTGCGCAAAGTCCAATACACGTGTGCCTTCGGCATCTAGGATGTCATCGGCCAATCCAAGCTTTTCTTCCTTGCGGAATCCATCGGCGTCAAACCGCGCAAGCCAGACTCCCCATTTGCTACCCTTTCTGTAGCCGAGTGCTCTGCCGTGCGATAGCGGCAACATTATTTTCGAACCAATTGGAATCGCTCTCCGCGCTGTTCTAGTCCCAAGATCCTTGCTGGTTACAGTTCGCGCCATTGAGTTGACAACTCCCGTGGATCTCCATCACGGATGCAATTGATTGATTCAATCTGCCATTTTTGTCAACCGTTTGTCAACTATCCGGGTGCCGATTGCATAACTTTGCATGGCTGTGCAGGACGGTGCAACGTCTACGTATATCATTATATCAAAACGAGTTATGCTAAGTTCAAGGCGTGATGAGAGAACTCGTTGGGGTACATACCGCGCCCCTGATAAGGGCGAGGTCGGTGGTTCAAGTCCACCCAGGCCCACCAGAAATCAGTTTTGAGTTTTCAGTCATCAGTTTTAAGTTTTGTCCTTCCAGATGAACCTTCAAAGGTAACCTCTCCAGGCATCCCACACCCGAAGGAACCTGCATTCATTGCGATTCGCTGAAGAGTCTGAATTGGGAGCTGTTCCCATGCGGAACGGTGGCACCCAAGCTGGCACGACGCCCGCTCCTCGCGCTTCCCTTCCCTTATGAAATTGCAATGCATGACGCTGATTTGTCGGCGTCACCAATGGAAGCAAACGTGCCCGCTTCCCATTGACGTTTGACGTGCGTCTGCAATGTCTCTGCCCCAAGGCGAGCTCTATCAATTGATCCTGGAGAACCTTCCGGTCGGGGTGTACATGGTGGACCGCGAAGGCAAAATCCTGTTCTGGAACGCGGGCGTGGAACGCATCACGGGGTATCTGCGGCAAGACGTGCTGGGCCATCGATGCCAGGACCGATTCTTGCAGCATACGGACGCGGAAAACAATCCGATGGAAGGCTCTTCCATCCCGCTGCTGGAAACGATGCGGGAGGGGCACCCCGTCGTAACGCGCGCCTCGTTGCGCAACAAAGGCGGCCACTTCCTTTCCGTGCGTCTGCGCACGGTGCCCTTGCGGGATGAGCGCGGTTCCATTCAAGGGGCAGTGGAGATACTCGAAGAGCTGGCTTCAAGCTCCAGGCTGGATCGGCGGCAGAACAAACTTGCCGCTTTCGGATGCATTGACGGACTTACCGGCTTGTTGAATCACAACAGGATTCAGGCGCAGATCCAGGCGCAGCTCGGCCTCTACGCCCAGCATCCCGTACCCTTTTGCGTGCTGTGCTTCGCCATTGATGGTTTGGAAAAACTCCGCGAACGGTACGGCCAGGCGGCAGTGGATGCCGCACTACGCGTTGTCGGCCAGACGCTGGAGAACGGCCTGCGCCCCACCGACTTCATCGGCCACTGGCAAGAGAATGAGTTCATCGCCATCCTCCAGGAATGCATTGAGAGCGACGTGACGACGGTGGGGCAGCGTCTGCAGAAAATGGTGCAGCACGCAGCGATTTCCTGGTGGGGAGATATGTTGCGGGTCACGGTTTCGGCGGGAGCGACACCGGCGCATGACCACGATTCGGTGGAATCCATCGTCGGGCGCGCCGAAGAGGCCTTGAAGAAAAGCAGCCGAGCGGGAACCGGCCAGATCGCGCTAGTCAGCAGTTGAGCAGCAAAGCGAGTTTTCGGGAGCTTTCGTCATGTTCGTAATCATCGGCATCGTTGTAGTAATCGCGGCCATCGTGGGTGGCTACCTGATGGAGAAGGGAAATCTGCACGTTCTCCTGCAGCCCGCGGAACTCCTCATCATCGGCGGCGCAGCCATTGGCACGGTGCTGATTGCCAATCCGCTTTTCATCCTGAAGAAAATTGCCGGAGGACTGGGCGGCGTTTTCGGCGGCTCGAAATACGGCACTTCTCGCTATCTGGAAACCATGAAGATGCTGTACGAACTGTTTTCCCGAGCGCGCAAGGAAGGCCTGATGGCTCTGGAGACGGACAGCGATAACCCGAACGAGAGCCCGGTCCTTTCCAAGTACCCGCAATTCCTGAAGGATCATCACCTGCTTCCGTTTGTGTGCGACACCATTCGGATGGCGGCAGGCGGCGGCGTGGAACCCCTCGATATGGATCAGATGATGGAACTCGACATGGAAGTCCACCATCACGAAGCGGAACAGCCGGTCAGCGCGCTTTCCACCATGGCCGATTCCCTCCCCGGCCTGGGTATTGTCGCCGCGGTGCTGGGCGTGGTGATCACCATGGGGGCGTTAGGCGGGCCGCCGGAAGAGATTGGTCACAAAGTAGCCGCCGCGCTGGTGGGCACATTTTTGGGGATCTTGTTGTGTTACGGATTCGTTGGGCCGGTGGCCCAGAATTTGGCGAAAGCCACCGAAGAGGAGCATGCCTACTATCACGTGGTGCGCGTGGTGATTGTGAGCTTCATCAAGGGATCGCCGCCCATCGTCGCCGTCGAATTCGGGCGCCGCGCGATTCCGGGGCACGTCCGGCCGTCCTTCCAGGAAATGGAGAAATATATAAAGGGCGGCGGAGGCGAGGCTCCCGCAGGCGCTGCGCCTACCGAGGCCGTTGCCGAAAAGGGCTGACCCTTATGCCAGCTCCTCCACCGATCATCATCAAGAAGAAAATCAGCCATGGCGGGCATCACGGTGGCGCCTGGAAAGTGGCCTACGCCGATTTTGTTACGGCGATGATGGCGTTGTTCATCGTGCTGTGGCTGATGAACAGCAGCAAGCAGATCCAGGTGGCGGTTGGCGGGTACTTCAAAGACCCCACCGGCAGTTCCAAGATGGTGGGCAGCGATATGGTGGGCTCTGGCGAGAATTTCGTCGTCACCAAAGACAACATGCACGAATTGAAAGAGCAGCTCCAGAAAGCCATTCGCGAAGTGCCCAATTTCGACAAGCTGCAGAACCACATTGACATGACGGTGACCAGCGAAGGCTTGCGCATCGAGTTGACGGAATCCGCCACGGGAACCTTCTTCGACAGCGGCAGCGCCAAAATGAGCACGGATGGCAGCGGCATGGTGAAGCTCCTGGGGCAGGAACTCAGCAAACTTCCCAATCACCTGGCCATCGAAGGCCACACGGACTCAAAGCCTTATCCGCCGGGCGCCACCTACGGCAATTGGGAGTTGTCCACGGATCGCGCGAACGCCGCGCGGCGGCTGATGATGCTGCAAGGAATGCGGGAAGACCAGGTCACGCAAGTGCGTGGGTTTGCCGATCAACGTTTGCGGAAGCCAGACACACCGCTCGATCCGTCGAACCGCCGCATTTCGCTGATTGTTCAGTATATGCAGAAACCCGTGGAGGCCCCCGCACCTTCTTCTCCTGCGGAGGGGAAGGCGGGAACAGGAAAGCCTGGCGGGGAGAGCGGTACGCAGGGAACGCAGAGCAAGGCACCAGGGGTAGAAGTCGAGAAGAAGAAATAGCGCAGGGGCCTGGTTTGCGGCCCGCCAGCGACCCCATTCAACCTCCCTCCAGAATCATACTAAATATTTACAACTCAATAGGTTAGAGCGGAATCAGGGATGCACAACTTTGCCCTATCACAGCCTCATCCAATGAGCCAAGAGGGGTTGAAAAGATGCGGTGTGACCCGGGAAACTCCGTGCTCTTTCCCGGGTTTACTCCTAACGGGGCTCCGCTGTGATTTTGGCGTTCATCGAATGGGGGATGGCGCAACGGCTTGGCGAGAGTCCATCAGCGGGAGCACCCAACTGATCGCGTTGGCGCTTGAACGGGCGCGGGCAGCCTGGCCCAAATGAAACACCACATGAGAATACATGCAAAAGGAGAAGAGGAAGCGATGAAGAACCGGACCGCATGGATCCTTGCAGTGGCCGCATTCCTATTGATGGCCATTTCCACGAGAGCTCAAGGGAGCTTTGAGATATCTCCGTTTGTCGGCTATGAGACCGCCGGCTCCTACCCGCTCCGCGAGATTTCCACTGGTGGAACGTCGTCTCTCGTGGATCGCCTGCGTGTGAACGATGCCTTGTCCTACGGAGGTTTTCTGGGCTACAACCTGACGGAAAACTTCCAGACGGAATTCATGTGGGACCGTAACAATACGTCGTACTCGGCCCACGACGTCACCACGTTGAGCTATTTCAAAGCGTACAACTCGAATGTGGATCAGTTCCAGTTTGGCGGGCTCTATATGTTGCGCGGGAGCGAGCACCGGCTGCGCCCGTACGTTGCTGCGAGCGTCGGCTTCACCCACGATTCGAATAGCACCATCAGCACGGGCTTCACCACGGTTTCAGATCGTACGGACTTTTCCTGGAGCGTCGGCGGCGGAGTAAAATACTACGTCAACCGGCACTTTGGTTTTCGCGGCGATCTCCGCTACCTCCCGACTTACGCCAACTCCTCCGATCAACTGTACTGTTATTTTGGCTGCTATGTCGGGAGGGAGAGGAATTACTTGAACCGCGGAAACTTCGTTGGCGGCGTGATTTTCCGCTTCTGACCGGAAATCTGGCGAACACCACAAAGAAGCGCCGCGATTTTTCGCGGTCCTTTATTTTTCTCCCCGAGCGCGATCCAAGCGATTCACCTGACCGAGACTATTGCGGCGGCTTTTCGCTGGGCATCACGAACAGCTTTTCATCCACGGGAACGTTCTGCTGCACCTGATCGATTAGAATGGTGAAACTCGCGTTGGGCCTTGTCAGCGTCCACTTATAGGGAATCTTCACTCCATCGGCTACACGGTAGTCCGCGTAATCAATTTGCGTGGGATTGCGTCCGAGCGGTGTTTCCGCATAGCGGACCAAGCGCAGCAACAAACCGTTCTCCTGATCAAAATAGAGCCGCAGGTCCAGCTTGCCCGTCGCCTTGGCGCTGACCAGAACGGTGGGCCGACCGGCAATCTCTTCGCCGGGGTGCACGTGAAAATCCTTGTAAAGTTCGCGGAGCTGTAACGGAAAGTGAAGTTGGGCATCAATGCGCGCGGCTTCGGCTTCCGCAGACGTCATGCGGTGGAAGCCGTGGGGCATGGCCAGCCAACCCGCCTCACCGTTGAAGGCGGTGACGCTATCTCCTTGAGCCTGGTGCATGATGGAAACGCGCTTTTCCGGCGCTTCCGAATAGACTTCCACAGGATATTGCGTGCCGGACGCATCAAGCTTGCCTTTCTGCACGCGGGTTTTGATTTTGTTGACCGCGTCCGCACCACCCACGGCGGCCAGATACTTGTCCAGCACCTGATCGGCAGTGGCCAGGGCAGCGTGGGCTTCTCCCTCTTCCTCGTGAATATGTTCGGGCTTGGCCGCAGGTTCGGCGGAGAGAATTGGGATTCCCACCGGATGAGCTGTGCCGCGGTGGCAAGTGTAGCAGGTGACTTCGATCTCTCCATTGAAATGGGCCTGGTTCAAGGCCAGTTCCATCGCGATCATCTTGCGCGCGGTAAGCTTTGTTTTCTTATCGTCCTTGTCCATGGCGTGCTCGACGTGACAAAAACTGCACTCGACGCCCAGCGCGGAAGCGATGAATTGCATTGTGGGAATGAGTTGCTCGGCAGGAATGCCTTTCAGCGCCTGAATGTTTTTGAACTGTTGCTCGGCGGTTTTCTGCTGGTCTGCCGCGGGCATGGCGGCGTGCTCCTGCGCGCGTCCGGCGTTCATGCCGCCTGCGCACAGAAAAATAAGCGCCGCTGACAGAAGCAGCATCGGTGAGTAGTTTCTTGGCTTCATCGTGGCCTCTCCGGGTGTCTGTGAAGGATCAGAGTTGAAACAATGATTATACAGATGTCTGGCTTATACGCTTACGTTGCATGACTAACCGGGCTCGCCAGGTCACCGCGCTTCGCCAGTGCGGTGATACGGTCCGCCGCGCGGTAAGCCAAAGCCTGAATGGTCATCGTAGGCTGGCCGCGGCCCGAAGTCACCAGGCTGCTGCCGTCGCACAGGAAAAGATTGGGGATATCATGCGTGCGATGGTCGGGATTGATCACGGACGTCTTGGGGTCGTTGCCCATGCGACAGGTGCCCAGCAGGTGCACGGCAAAGCTCGTTTCGCTGATGGGAGGGTGCCACTTTGTTCTCGCACCCGCGGCGTCCAGGACTTCCATCGCGCGCTCCACCATCCACGCCATCATTTTCATGTCGTTAGGATGATCTTGATAGGTCATGCGCAAAGCGGGAAGGCCCCACGCGTCCTTCACGTCTGGATCAAGGGAAAAATTGTTGCTGGCAACCGGCAGCGAAGTCGCGTGGCAAAAAATCTCCATGGTGCGCGTGAAATTCTGTTGTAGCGCCTTCTTGAACTCTTTTCCCCAGCGCGGCGTGTCTGGCGGGAGCGCCCTCATGGCGAAAGCCACGGGCGTAAGATCAAAACGGGCGTCGAGCCCGCCGCCACCGTAGAAACCCAGCTTCTTTGCGTCCAGTTCGTAGAAGTCATGAAAGACGCGGCTGACCGCAGGCCCTTTGTAGTCGTTCAGCGGCTCGTCAAAAACGCCCAAGGCGATGGCGCCGCTGTTGGGCATCAGATACTTTCCCACCAGCCCGCTGGAATTCGCCAGGCCGTTCGGAAAGGCATTGTTGGCGGAAAGCAGCAGAAGCCGGGGAGTTTCCGCTCCATTGGCGCACACGACGACCGCCTTGGCCTTTTGCAGGTGCGTATTGCGCTGCGCATCAAAGTACACTGCTCCCGTGGCGCGTCCATTTTTATCGGTGGCGATCTTGTGAACGTAACAGTTGGGGCGAATCTCGCAGCGCCCGGTGTGCTCTGCCATGCGGATCACCGTGGCCAGTGAAGAGGATTTCGCGCCCACTTCACAGCCAAATCCCAGGCAGAAGCCGCAATTGACACAGGCGCTGCGTCCCGGCCGCGGCTGGGAGAGAATGGCCATCGGCGCAGGGAACGGGTGATAACCCAATTTACGCGCCCCACGCTCAAACACCACTCCGGAACCCTTCACCGGCAGCGGTGGCATGGGATAAGGCTTCGAGCGCGGCGGGTCGAATGGGCTGGCCCCGGCCCGGCCCGATACGCCAATCTCCCATTCCACCTTGGTGTAGTAAGGCTCCAAGTCCGCGTACATAATGGGCCAATCCGCGAAACCGGTACCGGGAATTCCTCCCACTTTGCTGCGCTCGATGAAATCAATTTCGTGGAAGCGCCAGAAATTCGCGGTGAAGTGTACGCTGCTGCCGCCAACGCACCTGCCATACATTACGCTGGGCTGCAGAACTGCTTTTTCCGATTCGCTCTTGCGAAAGGTGACCGGCTGGCGCTTGGGATCGTTGGTCAGGCGATGGTTGTTGAATACCTCGATTTCATCGTGCGTAAAATCCACTTCCGTCAGGTACGGCCCTTGCTCCAATACGACGACTCGGAAGCCGTTGGTGGAAAGTTCCTTGGCGAGCACACCGCCCGCCGCCCCCGACCCAATGATCACGAAATCCACTTCATCGGACGGCTTGTAGGTAGTCTTGGCCTGGGTCATTTGCTCTCCGTTTCCGGCGAGGCTGCCTGCCACCCAGGATAGTCCTTGTCGTAAAAACCAAAAGGCGGTGAAAACGTGTGCGCGGGGTCGCGCCCAATCACTTTCCATCCCGCATAGTCCCGATTGCCGCCACCCTCCGGGTCCACCAGGAATCCCGCCAGCGTGTGAAACCATAGTGTCGCGAAAAAGCTCATGCCCGATGGGCCACCGATCTCGAGTCCGGTGCTCCGCCCGGATCGCGAATCCTCATCCAACTTTGCCAGGAGTTTTTCTTGCTGCCCGGGCGTTGCGGCAGAGAATCGCTCCACGCCAGGAAACATCTCGCTGGTCATTTTGCGAAGATCGGCCAGGCCCTTCTCGTACGCGGGCCTCGCGTCTGCGGCAAAGCTCTTCAGCGCGCGATCAATGAAATAGACCACGCCGGCCTCGCGCGCTCCCGGCAGTTCATCGCTCGGGATAATCGTTGAAGATAGTGCCTCAATCTCTCTTGCTTCCTCGGGCGTCAGCACTTCAAAGGCAGGCGGGGGATTGGCCTTTGCGGCGGCGTGAGCGTGCTGCGCTGCGGCGAGGATCCCCGGCCATTGCGCGGTGACCCAGGCGGCTCCTGCAACACCACCCATCTGCAAAAGGAAATCGCGTCGCGCTGAGTTGACAGTTTTCATGGGCTCCCCAGTGACTTGAGCAATCTACGGATTCGCCTCGTCTTCGTCAAGCACTCTCTCAAACCCACGTTCGCAAGCGCGGAAGAAAACCAGCCGAAATTCTTGGGTAGTGGGTCAATCTGAAGTGAATGGGTTAAGTCTCCGAAAAGCCGACTTTGCTGGTGGTAGACTGGCATCGCGCATGAAAGGGTGAACTCGGAATGCCGATGACGAAGGTAAAGAAGGCTATTGTTGCGCTACTAGGTGTGACCGTCGTGTTGGGAAACTCGACTTCGGCCGCTGCCGCGGTCACCGAATCCTTCGACAAGCCTGTTCGCAAGACGGTCGTGAATTTAGGGCGGTCTCCTTATCTAATGCCAAACAGCCCCTCCCGGATTCAGCTCTCCTGTTTTTACTACAAGGATTTTATGGTCAAGGAACTGGATGACCCGGGATTGAAAGGAGTGCGCTGGGTCACGGTCACACCTGTCATCAACGAAGAGGCACCTGCATGTCGTTTGGCACATTCTTCTACAGAACGATTTATGGCTAAGGAATGGTGGGGTTTCATAGGGGTCAAGGGGTCGTTTCTGTTTTTGGAGGCAGCAGACGGCGACAACGGTGGGATGCCTTTCCGCATCTTGGATTTGAAGACCGGAAGGAAGATATTCGAGGATTCAGCCTGGTGGGATGGTCATCTGGAGTTCGTGCACACCACCGATGGAACTTTGTCGCTGAGATATTTGCGCGTAGTTGGCGGAGATTGTTCCATACCCAAGGACGGAATGAGTTGCTGGAGCAAGTTCAGAAGGCGGTATGGATTGCCGATTGCAGAGGTGCCGAAGTGCGAGGGCTATCGCGTTGAAGGGGAAAAGGAATGGGTTGTGGGCGACGAGGGCGTGGCGCCCGCAGAAATAAACACGCCATCTGCCATTGCTTACCCGGTCGTGGTCAAGCTCTTCCCACGACCAACGATTAGGGCTGTTCCCGGTCCCGTAAAGTGTACTCCAGTCGAATAGTAGGCTGGTGTACCCCGACGGTAGACTGTAGGACGGGTTTTTCGGCTGGTTCGTCTGTCCTCAGATTCAAACGGATCCACTACCGATGTCTGCGCGGCATTTGGTTATGGCCACGGCCTGCAGTATGATTTCCCCTTGGCTTAATCATGAATACTTTCACAGGCGCGATCGGCACCGGGGGGAAGTGGCTGCTCGATCGCATCGTCGGGGCGCTCGCGGCCACCGGAATCAATCCCAACCTGCTCACCTTTCTGGGGCTACTGGTCAACTTCGGGGCGGCAGCGAGTTTCGCGGTCGGGAATTTCCGAGCCGCCGCGCTTATCATTTTCATCGCTGGTTTTCTGGATATGCTGGATGGCCAAGTGGCGCGGCGGCAAAATCGCGTCACGCCCTTTGGCGCTTTCTACGATTCCACGCTGGATCGCTACGCGGACATGGCCCTCTACATGGGCCTGCTGGTGTATTACAGCGTGAGCGGCCGCACACCCTACGTGGTGCTTGCCGCGGTGGCCACGGCGGGTTCCGTGATGGTCAGCTACGCTCGCGCTCGCGCGGAATCCCTGATCCCGTTGTGCAAGGTCGGTTTCATGGAGCGCCCCGAGCGCATGGTGCTCCTCATCATTGGCGGAACCTTTAACCGCATGGGGCCCGTGCTCTGGGTGATCGCGGTGATTTCCACGATCACCGTTTTTCACCGCATTTACTTCACCTGGCAAGAAACCAAGGCTGGGCGAATCCTACCCAACCTTAAGCCCAATATATAGTTGCTCCTCACCCCTATTGTAGCTACAATGGACTGGAGGTAGCTACATGCGCAAAGTCGGCAGCCGTGAGTTCAAAAACCGCCTGGGCCGCTATTTAGTGGCTGTCCGGAAGGGGCAATCCCTACTGATAACCGATCGGGGCCAGCCCGTGGCAAGGGTCAGTCCGCCCGATCGGGAGGAACAGCCCGAGGAATCCCTGGACAATCGGCTACGGGAACTGGAGGCGCTGGGCCTGATCCGGCTCGCGAAGCGCCCGATGAGAAGCTTCAAGGCGGTCGCCTCGCGCGGAAAGCCCGCGTCTCAAATGCTGATTGAGGATCGCCGCTAGTGCTCTACGTGGATTCGTCCGCACTTATTAAGCGCTATATTCGAGAGGCGGGGAGTGACGCGCTTAATGCGAAGCTCAGTGATGAATCGCTTCATCAGCCCGGAGGAATCTTCATCTCGGTATTGGGCTATGCGGAAATCCTCGCCACGTTCGCCCGGCGCCTCAGGGAGAACGCGCGCCTAATGAGACAAACCGAGCTGCTCCAGAAGCAGTTCCGTGACGATTGGGCGTTTGAACTAACACGCGTGGAACTCGGCGTGGGCGTACTCTTGTTCATTCCCGGCCTTGTGGGTAAATATCCTTTGAAGGGTTCGGATGCCATTCATCTTGCATCAGCGCTTTCGTTGCGGGACGCCCTGCGGCTCGGCAAGGAGTTTGGGCAGGCGAATCGTTCGATAACTTTCGTTTCCGCGGACAAACAACTGAATCGAGCCGCTTCTGCTGAGGGGCTGGAAGTGTTCGATCCCCAGGATAAGAACTAGCGCGGATTGTTTCCGCCACCGCCACTTTTCAGCCAGGCTTCCACTGGACCCGAGATTTTCTCGCGCACAAGCTTTTGCAAGGCGGGCAGATCTTCTTTCTTCATTCCTGCAGTTTCAATCGTCTCGTGGATCTGCACGATGATCGTTGTCGGGCGCAACATCCAGTTGCCCGTGCGGAAGTGACGGAAAGAGCCAACCAGGCTCACGGGCACGATGGGCACGCCGAGTTGTTGCGCGAGGCGAAAACCGCCCTGTTCAAACTCGCCGATATGACCATCGCGCGTGCGCCGCGCTTCCGGAAAAATAATCAGGCTGACGCCAGACTGAATAGCAGCTTGCGTCAATCGCCATAGCCTCTTCAGGTCCCTCGGAGTGCGCGTGACAGGCACGGGCACGTTGCCAACGCGCTTCATCAACCAGCCGTAAATGGGAATGCGGAAGTGCGATTCCAGTTCCCAGCCGCGCACAAGTTGCGGAATGGCGCAATACAGGATGAACGGGTCGAACAGATTGACGTGGTTCACCATGAAAAAACACGTGCGTTGCGGGTCGAAATCGGCGGCCTTTTCCAATTTCACCCGGGCGCCTGAAAAAAACGCGATGCGCCGGCACAAGCCTCGCTGCGGCCAATCGTGCTTGCGAGGATCCAGAATCAGCGCAATCCCAATCAAAATGGGAACGGCGATTATGAAATGCAGCCAGCTCATGCCCCAGAGAATAATGCTGCGGAGCGCCTCCCAGGTTCTCTTCATACGTAGACGTCCATCGCCCCTGGCAGGATATCCAGCGTTTGGCAATGCAGCGTGACAATTTCGCCGTCGATCATCACGTCCACGGGCGCGTCCAGAGCAAATTCCACGTGCTTCACGGCGCGGCTTTCCGCCAGGGGGTGATCGGTGTGCGTTCCGTCATACAAGCGGGGCAACATCTTGAGGAGCCCCAGGCGTCCAATAGGCCCCCAGCGCACGTATTCGATCAGGCCGTCGGTGGGATCCGCTTGCGGCGCAATCATCATGGTGCCGCCGGTGAACTTACTGTTGTTGAAGGTTAGGAAGAGGCACCGCCGGTCATCCCAATTGGCATCCGCATCGGCGCGCATTTTGAATCCGCGCCGCTTCAACTGCACTACGCGTACGAACACTCCCAGCAGGTAGCCCAGGTGTCCAAAGGGCTTGAAAATGCGGTTGGTAATTGCGCCAACATCGGCGGTAAAGCCCACGCTCAGCAAATTGAAGGAATATATTGTTCCCGTGGCATGGCGCAGGCGCAGCAGATCCACGCGGCGCTTGCGGCCCCCGAGTAACGCTTCGATGGAGTTTTCCGCGCCATTCTTCGTGAAATCGCGCAAGAAGGAGTTGCCGGTGCCCAGCGGCAGGAATCCCAGTTCAATCCGTTCCGTAGGAGTCTCGCGCCCGAAAACTCCATTCAGGATCTCGTGCGCCGTGCCATCCCCTCCCACGGCAAGAAACCGGCGATAGCCCTGTTCGTAGGCTTCGTGAGCCAGTTGCACGGCGTGCCCGGGTCCCGTGGAGGCGATCACGTCCACGCGCAGGCCGCTCTTCCGCAAACGCGCGAGCTGCGCCCCGGCAAGCTTCGCCGCACGCCCGCCGCCCGCTGCTGGGTTTACGATGGCAAGAAAGCTGTCTTTCACGGTTCTTCCGGTAAGGGGATTCTACCTTTTCCAGGGCTAAATCGGCATGACAGCATTGTTGCGGTCCAGTGCGCCGAGTCGCTGCGCCAATGTCTTGCGAATCAGTTTCATGGACGCAGTGAGTGGGAAATCTTCGTCATAGAGGACGAGCCCGTGGACACGCTTATAGTTGATCAAGCGATTGTTGCGCGCGGCGATTTCGGCGCGTAGTTCATCGGTGAGCGTCTGCCCGGGTTCCAGATGAATCACCAGCACCAATTGTTCGCCCACCATGGAGCGCTGCGGCCAGATATAGTTCGCGGCAAACACGCAAAATTCTTTCACCTTTAATCCTTCAAACGCGTTTTCCACGTCCTCGGCATAAACATTCTTCCCCTCTTCGGTGACGATCATGTTTTTCTTGCGGCCGAAGAGTTGCAGGTGGCCTTGTCCGTCGAAGCGGCCCATGTCGCCGGTCATCAGCCAGCCATCCACAATCGTTTCCGCGGTCATTTCCGGCTCGTTCAAATAACCCGCCATGACCGTTTTGCTGCGCACCGCCACTTCGCCTATGCCATCGGCATCGGGATTCACGATGCGTGCTTCCATTCCCGGCAGCGGCTTGCCGACGGTGTCCGCGCGAAATGGTTTCAGATCGTTCACCGTGACGGCGGTTCCCGCTTCCGTCAGCCCGTAGCCGTTCGTCACGGGAATGCCCAGGTCGTAGAAGAATTGCAGCGTTTGCGGCTCGGTGAAAGCGCCGCCAACGATAATGGCTTCCAGGTGTCCGCCGAATGCCGCGTGCACTTGCTTCAGCAATCGTCGGCTGATGGCGTGGCGCGGCCGGCTCTTCGTCAGGGCGATATTGATTCTTCGCAAGGCCTCAAACACACGCCTGCGTGCGGGCGGCAAATCGTCCAACCGCGCCTGCAAACCCTTCTGCAAGTTTTTCAGCACCAGCGGCACCAGGCTGACGTACGTGATTTGATATTTGGGGAATGCCTCTCGCACATATTCAGGGCGCAGCGTACGCAGGTGCACGACCGCGGCGCCGCAGGTGAAAGGCCCCAAAAATCCCACCATGAAATCGATCGCGTGGTTCGTAGGCAAAATGCTCAGGTAACGTACGCCGGGCCAGAAGGGATACCAGGCCGTCAGCGACATGCACTGCTCCAGATAATTTTCGTGCGTCATCATGCAGCCCTTGGGAATTCCACCCGTGCCCGAAGAATAGACGATGCACGCAAGATCATCGCGCTCGCGCGGCACGAACACAGGCTCGCCGCTTCCTTTTGCTTCTTCCCAACGATGCGCGCCAGCAAGCTCGGCATTGGCCGGCGCCTCCGTTACAAATATGGTTTTGATGTTGGTGGCATCCGCTCGTCCCGGCGACGCGCTGAGTTGGCGCCAGATGCCGTATTCGGTGATCAGGATGCTGGCGCCGGAATGCTTCAGCAACTGCCACTGCTCTTCGGGCTTCAATTTGTAATCGAGCGGCACGAGCGTTCCGCCGACATAAAATATGGCGTAGGCGGAAATCAGCCATTTCGACTGATTGGTCATGATGATGGAGGCGCGGCCGCCTGCAACGAGGCCTGTCTCTTGCAAGGCTTTCGCGAAGGGCAGCGCGCACTCTTTGAAGTCGCGGTAGGTCAGGCGCTGTTTCTCCTCGCCGCGGTCGGACTCGAACAGGCACACCTCTCTCGTGAATGTTTCCAGCGCATCGCGCAGCGCCGCGCCAATCGATGGATATTTTGTCAAATCCAGCATGCGGAATGACCGTCTCGCCCAAAAAGCAGAAAACGTTCCACCTAAGGATTGATAAAGGATAAAGCCTTAGTAACCATGAGTCAAAAACTGTGAATCGGGTACTTGTGGAGCTTCAGCCCGGGGCCACACTTGAGATGCGTGTCTTTTTGCGGAGAACGCAGTGAACGAAGTCTCGACCGAAGAAGAAAATCAGGGCGAGAGACCAGACAAGAGGAAGACCGATATTGGGAACTAGCCATCGCCACGCCAGCTGACCAGGAGAGAGGGGACCACGGAGGGCTTCTACTGCCATGCGAACCCCAAACTGATTAACATAAACATAAACTAAGAGGATTACTCCAACACCAATCAGTAAGAGGTCTCCGGCTATTCGCATGGGCCACCATGTGAACATGACAACCATCCTTCGCTCTCGCCAGGAGTTAATATTAAGGGCAATCCAATACCAAAAAAGTCCAATCGCTACAATAAAGGTCAGGTCAACCCAATAGCCAGGCAAATAACGGAACCAAAAAGCTCGCGCCGCACCCACGGGAGCGTTAATGCACACCAGAAGATTGAAGGCTGGGCTCGGACCGGGAATGTCCTCCACGCCCCTCATGGCTTTGACCCACGAATTGGACAAGCGGAGAAGCCCAATCGCCAGGACCATCTGCAACAGTGGCAATAGATATTTCAGTTTCACGGGAATGTGTTGAATGTGCAGCAAATGCAGAGCAATTGCAAGTCCCAGCCATGCCATCACGTGAAACTCAGCACGCCCGTCTTGCTATTAGCGCCCTGCCCAGAGATCCGCCCATCACCGAAATTAGCTTCGATAAGGCGAAGAGTAGTTACAAGCGCGCCTGGATGCGCTCCGCGAGCGTCTTGAAGTCACTCACGCCCTGCACTTCGTAATCCGGCAACTCAATCTTGAAATGGTTTTCCAGCCGCGAGAGCAACTCCAACGCTTGCAAACTATCGATTCCCAGCTTCTTGTAGAAATCGTCCGCGGCGTTTAGCGAGCCTTCCGGCACTTTGAACTGTTTCGTCGCCAATTCCAGGATTTCCCCAGTGGTCTGTTCCAATGTGCGCATAGAAGATCAATTTATCATTCCCCGCGAGAGAAGGAAAACGCGTCGGACCAACAATGAGGATAGGCGGGTGCCCGTCGTCGGAATGTTCGTCCTAGCTCATTTTTCTGGCTTGGTTGCCGCCGCAGGCTTGCCTGCGGGCTTCTCTGCTGGGACTTTCTCATCGAAGAACTTGGCCATTTGTTGCAGGGCGTCTTGCGTCTCGAAAAACTCGAAGTGGTACCAGAACGCGTGCGGCATTGCTTCGTAGACGAGCAATCGCGCATCGTTGCCCGCTCGGAGCAGCGCCAGGTGAAAGAGCGCGGTGTTGCTCAAAAGCATGTCCCGCGTGCTGGTTACCAGCAAAGTTGGCGGCATTCCGTGCAGGTCAGCGAACATCGGCGAGAGCACGGGGTCCTTGGGATCGGTCTTCCCGAAATAGGAGCTATCGTGAGTCTGATTCGGATATTGCGGAGCCATATCGCCCGGCAAACCGCTCAGGGTGAAGAAGTTCTGGGAATCCGAGGGGCGCGTGAAATCGGCGAGAATGGAAAACAAACCTAGCGCACCGGGCATGGGTTCGCCCAGTTGCTTCAGCCGCACAGCCACTTCCGCCGTCAGGATGCCTCCCGCGGAAGTGCCAAAGATTCCGATGCTTTGTGGCTTGTAGTCTTTCAGCAGTTCCTTGTAGACGGCCACGACGTCATCCACCGCCGCCGGAAACGGGTTTTCCGGGGCAAGCCGGTAGTACACCGAAACAACTTTGGTTTTCGTCAGATTGGCAATGGGGATACCTTCAATCAACGAGCCGGAATCCGTCACGAACCCGCCGCCATGCAGATTGATGAACACGCGGCTGCGATTCGCTTCCGGCATTTCCAGTGGTGTGATGATGTCCGTGCGGACGCCCGCGATGGTCTTCTCTTCCACATTCGCGGGGAAATATTTGCGCGCTTCCGCGGTGCCTTCGGCGCGCCACGCGTCCGTGCCCTTGCGCTGTTCGGCCAAGGATTGTGGCCCGCGTTTCATGTGCGTGAGTGATTCCAGCCATTTCTGGCCCTCGGGGCTCACTGTCGAGGGCATGGGAATGATGCGCGTGATGCGCGCGGTGCCGTCGGCATCGAAAGTTGCTGAATCCTTTTGCGGACTGGAGCAGGAAGTCAGAAGCGTAAAGGAAAAGAGCAGCGCCAGACTTCCGATTACAGAATTCCTCCCGGGGGAGTTCATCACTTCACCTCACCAACGGATTTATTTCAAGAATCTCTGGGGCGTTCCGCCACCGGCAGATGTTTCATCGGGTCGTCGCTTTCCACGAACCGCCGCAAGCTTTCCATCACCACTGGGCGGCTGAACAACTTGCAGAAAAGTTGGATCTCTTTGCGCAGTTCCGTGTGGGGGATCGGCTTCAAGAACTTCTTCGCCGCCACACGCGTTTCCGCGTCGAACTTGGTCACTTGATGCGCCATGGAGCGCGCCACCTGCAACGCATAGCCTTCGCCGGCAAGATGCGACGCCAGTCCTGCCTGCTGCGCGCTCTCCGCTTTGACGGTCCGTCCGGTAAACAGGAGATCGCGGATGAAACCGTTTCCCACATCGCGCCGCAAACGCGGAATGCCGCCAAATCCTGGAATCAGGCCGAGCCGCAGTTCCGGAAAACCGAATCGCGCCATCTTGTCCGCCACAACCAAATCGCAGGCCAGCGCAAGTTCCAGCCCGCCGCCCATGCACAATCCGTGCACTGCGGCGATCGTCACGAAGGGCGCGGCATCCAACGCGTTCATCACCAGATGGATGCGCTTCAGGAACGCCCGCGCGCCCGCCACGCGTTTCTTAGGCGGCAGCGGCAGCGCGCCTTCATACAGTTCCTTTAGATTTGCGCCTGCGCAGAAACCGCCAGGCCGCGCGCTGGTGATGACGCAAGCGCTTGTAATCGGCGCCAGGCCATCGAACGCGGCAACGAACTTCTCCAGATCCGCCAGCATCACCGTGCCGATTTCGTTCAGCGGGGGAAAGTCCAGCGTGACTTCCACAACGCCTTCGCGCCATTCCCAGCGCAATCCTTCGCCGCGATACTCTTTCAGCGCGGTGCGGCTCGCTTGCCGTTTCTTCATAAGTTTCCACCCGCGGCTGCGGCTTGTTTGCGGTACATCTGCTCGATTTCCTCGTGAAACTTTTCGTTGATGGCGTCCCTGCGCAGCTTGCCATTGGCCGTAAGCAAACCGTTTTCGGGTGTGAATGCCTCCGAAAGAATCGTGAAGTTGCGTACCTGCCGGTAATGCGGCAATTCCGAATTCACCAGGTCCAGCGCGGCCTGGACGGCCTTTGCTTCCATGGTGCCGGTGATCAGAGCGCACAAATAGCCGCGTCCGTTGCCCACAAGCACGATCTGCTGCGCCCCCACAAGCTGCTGGGCAAGATTCTCTTCAATCGGCTCTGGTGCGATATTGTGCCCGGAATTCAGGATGATCAGATTCTTGATGCGCCCGCTGATTCGCCAGTTTTCGCGGGAATTCGCCTCGCCTTGATCGCCGCTGTGGAACCAACCGTTCTTCAGCACTTTCTCCGTCTCTTCCGGGCGGTTCCAGTAGCCTGGGAAAATATTGGGGCCGCGCACGAGGATTTCATCGTCTTCGCCCGTACGCATCTCGATCCCTGGAATGGCCTGCCCCACGCGCCCGGGTTCCGCGGCAATGCGCGGATCGTCCATGGTGCAAATGGCGGTGGTTTCCGTCAGACCGTACACCTGCAGCACCGGAATGCCCAGCATCTGAAAAAATTGTTGCGTCTCTGGCGCAAGCGGCGCGGAACCGCAAATCAGTGCGCGCAGATAAGGGCCAAAGCGCTCGCGAATCTTCCGGAAGATCAACCTGCGGCCCAGGAACAGCCAAATCCTGTCTGAGGCGCGCCGTTCGTCTCGCTGCTCGCGCTCCCAGGCTTCGCGGGCCTTCTGGAATATTCTCTGAATCGCGTTATCGCGCCTGGCAATCGTTTCAATCACACCCCGGCGCACGCGCTCCAGCAACGTGGGCACATTCAGAAAATAATGGGGCGAGGCAAGGCGGATCTCATCGGCCAGGTGGTTCAGGTCCGTGGAAAGCGTCAGCACGGATTCCCGTGACATGCAGGTAAGAAGCAGAATCCACGAGCCCGCAAAATTGAATGGCAGATAGTGAAAAACGCGATCCGGCTCCCGCGAAGCGCCCATGAGCTGATCCAGACGCTGATCCGTGCAGGCCAGCATGTGATCCAGATTGCGAACATTCAGGCAAACGCCTTTGGGCTCGCCCGAGGTGCCCGAAGTGTAGATGATGGTGACGAGATCTTCGGGGAGCCGCGCGATTGGCTCTGCCGGAATGCCTTTTCCTGCGGGAACTTTCGCCAGCACCTCGTCGAACGTCACGCGCGCCGGCGCATCCGGCCAAACGGCCGCTACTGTTTCGCCCAGCGCCGCGTCGCTCACGATAAGGAGCCGTGGGCCGCAATCGTTCATCATGCCCGCGAGTTCGATTGGCGCTTGCCGCGCATAAAGTGGCACGACGATCGCGCCTTCCGCCATCAACGCCAGATCGAAGGCAATCCAGCGGATCGAGTTCGGCCCCAGCAGCGCGCAACGATCGCCGGGCCGCACGCCCGCCTGGCGAAAAAGCGCCCTGGCGCGCGCCACCAGGTCGAGCACTTCCTTGCCGGAGACGCTGACGAACGACTCGCCGCGGACCTCGCGCAATACCACGCGCTCCGCCGCCTTTTGCAGCTCTCCAAAAACAGTTTCGAGGAAATTTGCCATGAGTGTTCAGCGGCTCGCCGCTAATGCGGCAGGCGTATGATCGTAAGTCTCCACCAGCTTACGCAAATTCCCGCTAAGCGGCGGAAGATTATCTTCCCAGCTTACTACGCCGCGCCGCAGCGGAAACTCCGGGTACGTGCGGCGCACTTCATCTTCCAGGAATATGGCCATGCGCGCCATTGCTTTCAGGTTGCTCACGACCGTCTGGCCGATGCTTTCGCGAATGGACTCGGCTTCGGTCACCAGCGATTCCATCACCTGCAGCAATTTCGGCTCGAGATCGGGATCGTCCACGTTGAGGAGCAGATGCTGGTGGCCGCGCTCGCGCATCAGGTTGCGGATGCGTTCATCCATGGTGACCCCGGCGGAAACCACCTGCGCGGGCATGCAGGTGACGATCCCGTGATAGCGCGAGGAGACCATGTACGTACAGGCGCGCAAGATGGACACCATCTGGAACATGTCGTAATCGTCGGACGTCAGAATCGGCGTGCCGGGAAGCTCTTTGGCAATTTCCCGGCAAGCCACAGCATCAAGCCGTTCCATCGCTACGAGAATCGGAAACACGTGATGCTTCTGCAAAAATGCCTTCGCGGCTTCGGCGTAGCCGCAGATGTAGTGCGCGAATTTGCGGTCCACCTCGGCGCCCGATTCAAAGAAATAGACCGTGCGATATTGGCTGTCCTTGTAAGCTCCGGAAGTCACGCTCGCCAGATATTTCACGATGGAGGCGTGCACGGGCCACACAAATGGGTGGATGGGGCAAAGAGCCAGGATGGGTGTCTTTTCATCCCAGCCCAATTCCCGCAAGGCTTTGCTCGCATATTCCGGCGGATACGACTCAAAGGTCCACGCCGTGTCCGCGCCCAATTCGTTCGGCACGCCCAGGCCGTTCAGCAATTGTTGCGATTCCCGGCTGCGCGTGATGACCAGCGATTCTCCGGTGTACCGCGCGCACATCCATTGGATCAGGTCGTCCATGTGGCCGGCATCGCCGCCATACGCCACGGACAATTTATTCTGCGCGGAGGCGATTCCCAGAGACCCGATCATCATCGTAGTCAGGGCGTTCGCAAATTTGCTCTTGAACATCGAGCCTTCGCACGCCACCACGCCGTGATTCGCATGCACTTCGCGGAACAGGAACGGTGGATAAACGTCCGGGAGATAGACTTGGCGCGAGCCTTGGAAGTAGCCCTTCGTAAGGTCGAAGTTCTGCGTCATCACGCTGAACTCGACATTTTCCGCGCCCAGCACGTGGCGCACCTGCCGCAAAATCTCCTGCACGCGCACGTCGCTGCCCGTGTTGCGCGTGCCGTTGTAGCCCGCAAACAGGAGTTTCAGCTTTTCGCCCGGAGTCCAGCGCTTGCCGAGACCGAACATCCAGCCGAATCGCCGGATTTCGATTAGCGCGCTGACCCATGCAACCAGTAGAAAATCCGTCATGCGCCTGCACTCCCTGCAATTTTCGCTGTCACAGCGGAAGCGTCCCCCGGCCAGGGCTTTGCTGGATACTTAAACTTGTTCTTGCGGCTGAACTGCAGTAACGGATATGCGTAGCTGGAAAATTTCGCGGGCGCTTCTCCCATTTCCGAGATCACGCGCGAATTATCGAAAACGGTGTTCCAATCCAGATATGGCCAAAATACTTTCATCAACGAGGCGCCGTAACCCACGGCGCCGCCTTTGAACGCCAGCCAGTTGACCGTCTTCGAAAACGGACTCCCCAGCCATGTCTGATAAATCGGCCTTCTCCAGCCGCCTTGCTCTGCCAGCGCATCGGTGATTTCCTTATAGGTCTGCGAGCCCGTGCCGGACGCCAGATGGTAAATCCCAAAGCCGGGCTTCTCCATCTGATGAATCTTGACGATGGCCCCGCCGACATAATTCGCGGGGACGATGTCAATCTTGTCTTCCGGGCGCAGCGGCAGCACGGGCAAGCGCGCGAGCATGTCGAAAGCCTGCACCATGTCAAATTGCGTCGTTTCTGGCCGGCAGCTATCACCCATCACGATGGAGGGCCGGAAAATCGTGTGCGGCACATCCGGCAGCAGCTGGTGCACCATGTGCTCGCAGAATTTCTTCGTGCGCGCGTAGGGATCGTAGTCGGAGCGGTTCCAGTCAATCGAAGCGTCTTCCGTCACCACTTCATTCTGCCGTTTGCCCGCCACCGCCACGGTCGACACATGCGAGTAGCGCCGCAGGCCGTTACGATTCTGTGCGCGCCGCGCCAGTTGAATCACTTCCAGCGAGCCGCGCAAATTCACGTTCAAGCACTGTTTTTCAGATTTGCGGTTCAGTGAAGCGGCGCAATGCAGGATGGATTCCGTGGAATCCACCAGCGCGTGGTAGCCGTCGTCGCTCAAGCCAAATCGTTCGCTGGTCAAATCGCCAAGGAAAATACGCGCGCGCGATTCCACATACTCGAGAAATTCGGGAAATTCAAAGTGCAGTTGCAACGATTGCCACAGGCGTTCCCGTGCTCCCTGCTGCGATTTCGCGCGCACCAGCAGGTTCAGCCGGTCCGGGTGCCCGGTGAAGAGTCCCGCCACCAGGTAGCTGCCCAGATATCCCGTCGAACCCGTCAGGAAAATAGCCATATGAGGATCGTCTTGCGGCTTAACGCGACGCCGCGGATGCTCCCGGGGAAAGCGTGGGCCACTCCAACACCCGCGGTTCGCGGGCTTCCAGCGGCCGTCCCTCCATCAGCGGGTAGCACCACCGCCGCAGAGCCGGTATGTGGATGTTAATCCAGTAATCCCACCAGTCAATGGTTTCCGGTGAAAAATCGAACATCTCTTTTTCTTCGGGAGGAAGCGCTGCCGAAAGCAGCCGGGCATTTTCGCACTCGAAGACGTGCTCGTTGTGCAGAATGAAGGGTTCGTACAGTTCGATAAGCTTTTCGGCGCGCACCAGTTCACGTTCGGTCTTGGCCAGCGGCGGCTTGCCCAAACGCAAACTCGCGGCAGCCTTGTTGATGCGCTTGACCACCGCTTTTTGCATGGGGATGGACATTCGTTCGTAGCGCAGCTTGGAAACGGGGATGGTTTCCAGTTTCACTTTTAACCAGTGGTCAATGCCCGGCTGGGATTTGTAGTGCTTGCGGTGCGCCAGCCCCGTCAATTCGATGGAGCGGCCCATGTTCACGGGATTGATTCCGGAGGTCGCCAGTTGGTACAGCCGCGCATTTTTCCGTTGCACCAGCGCCGCCGCGATCAGCGTCATCCCGCGCGTCACCATGTCCACGGGGATCACGTCCAGGCATTTTCTTTCGTTCGAAGGGAGTTGCCGGAAATTCGTGCCCAGCAGGTACGACAGCGGCCCCGATGTGTTAATGCCCTCATTCCATCCAATAAACGGCGTGCGCGTGGAACTTTCCACAATCGAAGGCCGCACAATGGCGATGGGCAAATCGTAGCCGCCTTGCGCCAGCAGCGATTCGCCCAGGCTCTTCGTGAATGTGTAGGTATTAGGCCAGCCCAGGTGTTGCGCGCGCTTCATTCCCGCGCGCACCAGGCGATTGCGCACCCAGCGCGCCCGGTTGCGCTTCAGCATTCCTTCCAGCTCGACGGCGGCCACTTTGTTGGGATCGCCGCTGCGGCCCAGCGCTTGACGCTGCAAAGCCTTCACGATGGCCGGGCTCTCCCCTCGTTCTTCCACCCGTTTGACCATTTCCCGCAGCGAAGCAATCTCCCGCTCCGCATCGAAATCCGCATGATTCGCCGGATTGTAATTCACGCGCAACTCTTCCGCCACGCGCCCATCCCGCATGCCCACGACGTAACAGGTGGAAAGATGCATCAGCGCGGCGTGATCGCAGTGGCGCAGAAATTCCAGCAAGTTGCGCGCGGAATCCACATTGGAGGACAGCGCATCGCGCAAATCGGGATTGAAATCGGTAAGGCCGGCGCTGCTGGCAATCAGGTCCACCGATTGTTGCAGCCGCACTTGAATATCGGGATCGAGGCCGAGCCCCGGCTGGCTCACATCCCCTTCCACCACTTCTATTTTGTCCCGCAGAAACGCCGCGAGGCCCGCCCCATGTATTTCGTGCAGCGTATCGAAGGTGGGCGACTCCTCAACAATTTTCTCGAAGCGCCGCCGCCCGGGGGTCGTGCGGCTGCGCCGGATAAGCAAAGTGATTTTCCGGATATTGGGAATCTTTTCCAGCAGGTCCACCAGCCAGACTTTCCCGATGAAGCCGGTCACCCCGACCAGCAGCAGGTGTTTTCCAGCCAGCGTTTCGCGCACATTCAGCCGCTCAATCCGCGGCGTATCGCTGAAGAGTTCCACCGCCCGCCCCGCGGGAGGCTTTGGACGCGCCACCGGCTGTACGGTGGTTTCCAGCAACTCGGGCGTCTTTTTCCAATCGAGTTGCCAAAGCAAGCGATCACGGTTGACGCGTCCATCCGCCGAACCGCTGGCCAACCAGGCAAACGGGCCACGTGGCCGTATCACCGGTTCGAGCAAACGCCCCGTGGCCAAGCCATCGCGGAACTCCAGCCGGTTGGCGATGAAGCCTTCCACGCTGAAATACTCCGCCATGGGCCGCAAAATGTGTTCCAAAAGTTGCCCAACCAGGACGACACGCTCGCCTTCGCGCACCGCATCCACAAGTTTTTGCACGGATTCGCGCCGCATCCTCGGCTTCAAAATGTATTGGAAATATTCTTCTCCCAGCAGGTCCAGGCGGTCGCGCGTGATCCCTCGCAGGACGCTGTGGAGAAATCGTGTGGCAAATGTGCGGCTGGAAAGATAAGCCGGCGGCCTCAGCAAGGTCATCGCCGTCATGGCGCCCCGCCTCACCCAGCGTTCCAGGAAGCTTTGGCTGTTCCAGTTGAAGAAGCCCACGCTACGCAGCGCGCTGATCTCCAACAGCGAGCCTTCCACGCGCCAGTAGCTCACCTCGCGCACACGCCCGATTTCATTGCCATTCAGGTTGGGAGAATGATCTGACATCTTTTTTCTAGAGACTCAACCGCTCGGGAACAGGGGCGTCTTATAATTTTACGCAATTCCGCGCGCTTTTGTTGCTGCGCTCTACGCTGGTCCGGAATTCTGGCCCGGACGCTCCCCGAATGCTCAGGGCCCCACACGCGAGCGTCCAAGCCCCATGGAATCATCAAAATTAACACCCCCACGCGCTTCCCGCAACCTGCTTGCTTCGCCCTCAAGCGTGCTACGGCACAGGCTCGTGTTGCGTTGCCGGGTTTTGTCGTTCCAGTACTTCACCTCTCTGATCAGGGTTTATCGAGCAAAAGGTACCAGTGAAAGAGGCACGCGCATCCTAATGGGCAAAGGGGTGTCGGAGTGTCCATGGCACAAAAAGTTTGGCAGCTTCCCGTGGGTTCGCCGCGCAAGTCGCAAACCGATCTAACAGCGCTCTTAAAGCCAATTTCACTTAGGGAGTCGCCGATGGTCACCCACACTCGCCGGGATATGTTGAAAGCCGGGGCTTTAGCCGCGATTCCGCTTGTTCTTCCATCCACGATGAATGCTTTTCCTGAGCAGCAGCCGATGACCGCGAACGGTGGCGACGAACCTTACCCAATTCCGTGGTTGGATAAGAACGGTAGCCATAATCAGCCGGCGGGGCCAAATCTCGAACCCTCCCACATTTATCATTTCAAGGGACGCGTGGCCCGCTGCAGCACCTTTACTGGGATGGGCACCGACAATAAGGGTAATCGCATCGCATTCGGTAGCCCGACAACCGACTACGGCGTGATGCTAGGGGAATACTGGGCTGCACGAACGACACAGCGCGGGACTTTCACTCACATATGACTCACCCTTTTCCAGGGACAGGCTGTCCCTGCCAATCAGATTCACGATTTTCATCCGCCCATTGCGCCATCCGGGCTTTACTGGGTCGTTTCTGTGCCGGAAGGTGGACTGACCATCAGTGAAGACAAGAACACCTTGACGCTGGAGATGAAAGACGTCGCGGTAGTCGATCAGCCCAAGTGGCCGGCGTTGGACTCCATCGCCACCCCAGCGCGAATGACCTTCAAAATGGTCTGGAAATCAACCGGTGAATCCGTGAAGTACGAGGACGCCGCTAAACATTTTCGGTTCACTGGCACCCGCGCGACGTGCCAGATGGAGGCGGAAGTTGCGGTTCCCTCCATCGGCTTTTCATGGAAGTCCGATCCACTCGAAACGTCGAAATGCGCTTTCGCCATCATCGGTGAAGAAGTGAATGGCCGCTATTACGACAGTTGAACCGGCGACAGAAACCATGGAAAAGGCCATAGTCTATACCCCACGAGTGTGCAGCGACTAGCTGGTTGGGCTGGTGAATGTAGCACTGCACTTGACTGTCTGCAATTGAGGGGGTAATCGCGTAATCGCAAACGGTAGCTGGCCGCAAACCTCTGCCGCACCGGCTGTTCCACCTATCCCACTCGCAGTTGGCGCAAGGGTCTAGCGGACCGACAGGTTAACTTCGTAGGAGGCGCTGCAATTGGTGGACGGATCATCGGTGACCGACTTCGAAACGGTGCCGCTCTTGATCTCAAACTCCAAAGGCTTCTTTGGCGTTTCCGGCAATCCGGTGAAGCGGGCTTTGCCATCGCTGTTTGTTCCGACTTCCAGTTCCGTCTTTCGCGCGTTGAAAATTCCGTACTTCAAAGTGACATGAATTTTGGCGTTATAAATGGGCTTGCCGGCTTCGTCCGTCACATGGAAATCCGCCCCGCAGGGGCCGATCCCGCCATCCACCACGGGGATGTCCGGAGAATTGTTGGCCACCACCGGCGTGCACAGAACAAATAAGACCATGACCCAGATAAACCGAGCGAAACGCATTTGCGGAGTCCCCATTGCAATTACCTCACACACCCCAGCCGTATTTTTCCGCGTGCTCAAAGGTGCGCAGCATTTCCTGGTGCAGATTTTCCATAAACGCAGCCGTTCCCACGGTCTTCGTGCCGGGCTCCGCGATGTCCGGCGTGCGATAGCCGCCGCCCAGAACGCGCACCAGCGATTGCTCCACCCAATCGGCTTCCAATCCAAGCCCAAACGTATCGCGCAGCATCATCGTAGCGCTCAGGATCGACCCGATGGGATTGGCCACATCTTTCCCCGCGAGCGTCGGGGCCGAACCGTGAATGGGCTCGAAGAGCGGAGCGCTGCTGCCAAAGCTGGCCGAAGGGATCAATCCAATGGAGCCGACCAGCGCCGCTGCGGCATCGCTTAAGATATCGCCAAACATGTTCGAGCTGAGGATCACGTCAAACTGCGTGGGACGCAGCGTCAGCTGCATCGCCGCATTGTCCACATACATGTGCTCGAGCTTCACGGCCGGGTAAACCGCGCTCATCGCCGTCACGGTGCGCCGCCAAAGTTGCGAACTCGTCAGCACGTTGGCCTTGTCCACGGAACACAGCCGCCGCGAGCGAGTCTCCGCCCGTTTATAAGCAAACACCGCGATGCGTTCGATTTCGGGCGTCGAGTAGGACTCCGTGTCAAACGCGCGCTCGACGCCGTTCTCGTTCACGTTGCCGCGCTCGCCGAAGTACATTCCTCCGGCCAACTCGCGCACAATCTCGATGTCCAAATCGCCCAGGCGCTCCGGCCGCAGCGGCGAAATGCTGCGTAGCGGCTCCAGCACCTTCACCGGCCGCAAATTCACATAGAGCCCAAGCCCCTTGCGTAAACCAAGCAAGCCCGTTTCCGGGCGCTTGCCAACTGCCAGCGCATCCCACTTCGGCCCGCCTACCGCTCCCAAAAACACCGCATCGGCCTTGTGGCAAGCGTGCAGCGTTTCATTCGGCAGCGGCCCGCCGGTCTTATCAATTGCCGCGCCGCCAACCGGCATCTCGATCATTTCAAATTGATGCTGGAATTCCCGCGCGCATTCCTGGAGCACGCTGGCCGCCGCGCGCGTCACTTCCGGACCAATCCCGTCGCCCGGCAAGAGCACAATCTTCTTCTTCAACTTCATTTTTTGGTCACCATTCCATCCGCCCACAAAATAACCAACAACCCGTCATTCCGAACGGAGTCTGCGGAGTGAGGAATCTCTCTGCTCTTGGGTTCCCGATTCGCGTCACGCGGAATGACTGGCTAAAACACTACTTCCGCAGCCTGCCAATGATTGTAACGCGGGTCAGACCGCGGGTGCGGTTTCGCTGGCCACGGGCACGGCCTTGCGCCGCATCACTTCGTGGGCAATAGTCATCAAGTCGCGCGCGCGCACTTGCTTCGATGCATCCGCAAGCGTTGTCACGCGGCGATAGCACTCCGCAAGCTCGGCGTCGCTCGGCTCATAGCCAAGTTCCGTCAGCGACATGCGCAGCGCGTGACGCCCGGAATGTTTTCCGAGCACCAGCGAACGTGAAGGCACGCCCACCGCCTCCGGCGAAATAATCTCGTAGGTTAGCGGATTCTTGATGATGCCGTCCTGGTGAATCCCGGCTTCGTGCGCGAACGCGTTTGCGCCCACCACAGCCTTGTTGGGAGCCACCTGCGCCCCGGTGATCTGCGTCAGCAACCGGCTGGACTTGTACAGTTCGTCCAGCTTGAGCTTCGTAGCCACGCCAAAGCTTTCCTTGCGCACAGCCAGCGCCACGGCTACTTCTTCCAGCGCCGCGTTGCCCGCGCGTTCCCCAATGCCGTTCACCGTGCACTCAATTTGGCGTACACCGGCGCGAACCGCGGCCAGTGAATTCGCCACCGCCAGCCCCAGGTCATCGTGACAATGCGCGCTCAGGATAATGTGGTCCGGATCGCCCAGGTGCGCGCGAACCTTCAGGAACATATCCGCATACTCTTCCGGAACCGCGTAACCCACCGTGTCCGGCAGGTTCAAAATCGTGGCGCCTGCTTCCACGGCGATCTGGCAAGCCTGGCACAAGAATCCAATTTCGGTGCGCCCGGCATCTTCGGCGGAAAATTCCACTTCCGGAACGAAATTCCGCGCCAGCATGACCATCGAGCCGATGGCTTCCAGCGCCTGCTCGCGCGTCATGTGCAGCTTCGCGGACAGGTGCAAGTCCGAAGTAGCCAGAAACACGTGCATGCGCGGGTACTTCGCCGGTTTCAACGCTTCCGCAGCGGCCAGAATGTCGTCTTTGCGGGCCCGCGCCAGCGCCGCGATGGGTACTTCGCGAACTTCCTTTGCCACGGCCAGCACAGCCTCAAGGTCGCCCTTGGACGCGATCGGAAAGCCAGCCTCAATAATGTCCACGCCAAGCGCGGCAAGCTGGTGCGCCATTTGGATCTTCTCCTGCGTGTTCATGGAGAAGCCGGGCGACTGTTCCCCGTCGCGAAGTGTGGTATCGAAAATACGGACGTGGCTCATGGGTACCCCCAAAGCTAGACTTCCAGTAACGCATGCCCAGGTGCTTTAGTCCAATTTATCTTCGTTCTATAATTTATAATTCTATCTTATACTAACAGTGAACGGGACCGGGGCCGGCACGCTCCACCGTCCGCCCCAACACAGGGTGTTTTCGTTGTGAGTCCCATGCGAGGTTTTGCACCATGGATCTGGGCGAACTACAGGTGTTTCTTACCGTTGCAAAGGAAGGCAGCTTTTCGCGAGCCGCCGAACGGCTCTACCGCACGCAGCCGGCCGTCAGCCTGGCCATCCGCAAGCTGGAAGACTCCCTGGGCCAGCCGCTCTTTGTGCGCGGCGCGCGCCCAGTGCGCCTGACCGATGCCGGGACGCTGTTGCGCGAATATGCCGAGCGTCTGCTGAACCTGCGCGACGAAGTGAAGAAAAGTCTCATGGAACTGGAGGGGCTCAAGCGCGGCGAGCTTTCCCTGGGCGTCAACGAAAGCTCCATCCACGCCTTGCTGCCGGCATTGGCGCAATACCGCGAACTGCACCCCGGCGTGCAAGTGCGCCTGCACCGCATGTTCTCTCGTGACATTCCCCACGAAGTGGTCAATTACCGGCTGGATCTCGGCGCCGTTTCCTTTGTGCCCCGCGACGCGCAATTGCTGGCCACGGAAATCCTGAAGGATGAATTAACGCTGGTGGTGCCGCCCAAGCACGCGCTGGCCAAGAAAAAAGAAGTGGAAATCGAGGAGCTGGGCAGCGAAAACTTCATCGCGCATATCGTGGAATCGCCGTTCCGCCGCAAAGTAATCGAGCTGTTCGCGCGCCATCACACCCCGCTGAATATGCCCATTGAAATGCCCACCATCGAAAGCATCAAGCGCTTCGTGCAAATGGGCATGGGGGTGGCCATCGTGCCGCGCATGTGCGTGAATTGGGAAGTCGAACGCGGCCTGCTGAAAGAGCTGAAGCTTCGCCAGCTGAATATGCCCCGCCATCTCTACATCATCTCGCGCCGCGGCGCCCGCCTCCCCCACGCCGCCACGGAATTCATGCGCATCCTGAAGGGGGAGTAGAGATCGCGCCGACCCTGGCGTCACAACTTTGGCTTAACTCAATTCTCAGTAGGCTCCATTCTCAGCCGGACGCGTCCAGGCACGATCTTCACTCGTTGGTGTCTAATAGTTAGGTCAACCCATGTCAATTTCCAACGTAGAGCTTGGGACAATCTTTGATTCTCTTTCGTTTATCAATAAGTTGTTTTTCTTGTATTTCTGCGGCGTCTCCGTTTACACGCTTTATCTCACTCTTTATGTGCTCTTTCGCCTCCACTCTCTCAGGAAACAGCCCCAAAACGAGAACGCAAGTCCCGCGCAGTTTTCTCTTGGCATTCTAAACAGACGTCTCGCGAACCTGCGCCAACTGCATCTTTTCACCTTATACTTGTTTGGATTCTGCATTCTAGTCAGCGTCCCTAGTGCCTTCGTCAGTCTCGAACTCTCCAATACGTGGCCCATACGCACATACATTCTCAACCTGAGATTTCTATTCTCCTTCGACACCGCGATTTTCTTGGGCTTTCTGCTTTTGCACTCGATACAGTGGATTGTCTCCGCCCGCGTGAATTCCGCCGTTGGCCAGCATGGTTCACTAAGCGGCTGACAGAGCTCGTAAACGGAACCTGTCCTGCACCGAAACATTCGCCCTTTGGCGGCGCACTCAATTATCCTGTAAGCTGTAGCGGAGCTTTCACCGGTCTTCTATGATCAGCGGCCTCGCCATTCTCGCCATCGGGTTCTTTCTGGGCATGCGACATGCCACGGACCCGGACCACGTCATCGCGGTGTCCACCATCGTGACCCGCGAACGTTCCCTCTCCAAAGCCGCGCTGATCGGCGCGCTCTGGGGCGTAGGCCACACGCTGACCATTCTCGTTGTCGGCGCCGCCATCATCCTCTTTAATCTAGTGATCCCGCCGCGCGTTGGCTTAAGCATGGAGCTTGCCGTCGGCCTGATGCTGATCCTTCTCGGCGTGCTGAATCTCACCGGCGTCACCAAATGGCTCAGCGAAAAATTCTCGCCCGCGCATCCTCATCTCACCGGCGAGCACGCGCACATTCACGAACACGGTTCGCATCTGCATTTCCATGTGCATACCCACGCCCCCGCAAGAGAGCACCACGCCGACTCGCTCGCCGCGCCTCGCTGGCTCGGCAGCCCGTTCGCCAAGCTGGGAATTTTTCACTCTCTGCGCCCGCTGTTCATCGGCATCGTGCACGGCCTCGCCGGTTCCGCCGCGGTGGCGTTGTTGGTTCTCACCACGATTCATGACCCGCGTTGGGCCATCCTGTATCTCTTAATTTTTGGGGTAGGCACTGTAGGCGGGATGATCCTGATTACGCTCGCGCTTTCCCTGCCGTTTACCTACGCGGGCTCGCGGTTTGCCTGGATGAGCCGTGGACTCGTGACCGCTTCCGGCCTGCTCAGCCTGGGCTTCGGCCTGTTCATTTCCTACCAGATCGGCTTCGTCGATGGCCTCTTCACCAGCCATCCGAATTGGACCCCGCACTGATAATCACGATTTACTGGCGCGGGCCTCTTCGATGGTCTTCGAAATCGGCAGCAGTTTCTGCAACCCCGCCACGGTGACCACAGCCGTGGCTTGCGGCGTCAAGTTGGTCAGCCCAAAGGTCTTTCCTTGGTTCCGGCGGCTGACGAACAGGGAGACCAGCGCGCCCACGCCCGCCGAATCCAGGAAATTAACGCCACTCATGTCCAACACCACGTGCGGCGCGCTCTCCTCTCGAATCTTGGGGAGGAAAGAAGTCACTGTCTCCAAGCTCAGTTTCCCTTTCAACGCATAAACAACGACATCGTTCGTGCTTCCAGCGGTCTTCTCAACATCAAGTGTGAATGGTGGCATAAGCAATAAACAGTAGCTGAAAGCGTGGGAATCGGACATTAACAAGCATTAACAATTGAAGACAGCGGGATTTCGTCCAAAGATGTGTTCCATTTTGGAACAGACTTTACTCCTCTATAATTAACCTTTCTGCATATTCTGGTTGACGACCTTTCCACATCACGCTAACGTCATAGCGGTTCCCTCTCAGGTCCCACATTTTCGTTTTCGTCAGGAGAAGTACGCGATGAAAGCGTCTTCCTACGTCCTCCGTTCGTCTGCGTTCCGCACTTGTCTCCCATTCGCACTTCTGCTTGTTGTAGCGGCGCAGAGCCTCTGCCAGACCCCGCAGCAACACGTCTACGCCACTGGCTCCGGCACAAACAATCCCAGTGCAGCAGTGATTTCCGGATTCGACAAGAACTCCCTCTCGGGCGTCCTTTCTCCGATTCCAACGAGCCCATTTTCCGGGCTCGCGACCGGTCCCATGGCGGTCGATGGGAAAGGCAAATTCCTGTTTGTCGCCGGCCCCGCTAGCATTGCCATGTATGCGATTGATCCTGCCAGTGGCGCTTTGACGGAAGTGCCGAGTTCTCCTTTCCCGTACATCCCCACCGTCAATCCGAACCAGGCTCCCTCAAATCCGCTTTCCATTGCCACCGAACCAACCGGGGAATATGTGTACGTCGGTTTTCAAAATGCCCTGGCTACTCAGACTCCCTACAGCTCGATCACGCCGTACATTATCGATACTTCCAATGCCGCGGATCCCGTGCTCGATCTCGGCCCCCAGTTGGAATTGGACTTCAGGGACGGGGCGCCGACGAATCTATTCGTCGATCCAACCGGCCGGCATCTCTACGTGGCGCTGGGGAATACGGGAGGCAATTTCTATTCGGGATTTGATCTCTATGATATCGATGGGAGCACCGGCGCGCTGACTTTCAAGAGCACCTTTGCCGCAGGAACGGAAGATGCCAAGTCCAGCGCGATGGATCCCGCAGGGCGTTTTCTGTTTCAGTCTGCCGGCCAGATTGGATGCGTGTTGATGTCTTACTCGCTCTCGTCGGTGGATGGCTCAGAAACGGGAGCCTCCTCGCTCGTTGTCGAATACACGGGAGACCTCTCCGGTTTCATCGCCGTGGACCCTAGCGGAAATTTTCTCTACTTTTCCGGTCAGGGAGGGCCTCCGACCCTCAGTACCTATGCGATTGACCAGACAACCGGAGCGTTAACGCTGCTCAGTGCCGTGCAAACGCCCTATCCCTTCGGCTCGCTGACGGTGGCCGATCCACAAGGTCCTTATCTCTATACCTTGCTCAACAGCGCCCTCCACGGTTTCCAAATTGACCCTACTGCGGGGGCGATCAGCGAACTTCCGGGCTCGCCCTTCACCGACGGTTCCGCTAATTTGTACGCCACCGGACTTTACATTACCAACACAAATCCCCAGGCTTCTTCCGGCCCCTATCTGGAACTCTCCGGCAATGGAGCTTTCCCGCAAACTCAGGTCGGGCAAAACTCTTCCCTGATCGTTGGTTTGAGTAACCTCGGCAATGTCGCGATGTCTCTTACTTCCGTGGCCATCGTCGGCGATTCCACCAGCAGTTTCTCCCTTGCGAGCACCTGCACGACGGTCCTCACTCCAAACGCCTCCTGCCAGGTAACGGTCACGTTCACTCCCACGACCGCCGGGTTACTTCAGGCATCACTCCAGATCACGGACAACGCCCCGGGCAGTCCGCAATCTCTGGCGCTTTCGGGAACCGCCACGAGCCCGGCCACCCCGCAGCCCCAGGTTTCCTTGTCCGCCAGCAGTTTAAGCTTCAGTAGTCAAACGCAAGGCACTTCCAGCGCGGCCCAAGTGATCACTTTGACGAACTCGGGCAACGCAACGCTCCATTTTCCGACGGGCGTCACTCTAGGTGGCACAAATGCGAAAGACTGGAGCCAGACGACCACCTGCAACGCACCACTCGCGGCCCAAGGGACGTGCACGATTTCCGTCGTCTTCTCGCCAACCGACAACGGCATTCTCACCGCCTCGATCAGCATCACTGACGACGCGCCAAACTCCCCGCAATTGATCAATCTTTATGGCAACTCACTGCCCGCAGCGCTGCTGAGCCCGGTGACCAGCGGCGGCTCAACTGTCGCTACGGTCACTGCCGGCAATACGGCCACCTACAACCTGCAAGCCGTTCCTGGCCCCAGCTTTACCGGCACGATCAACCTGACGTGTACTGGCGCTCCTTTTGGCGCCCAATGCACCGTTCCCGCCAGCTTGGCGGTCACAAATGGCGCGGTCGTTCCCTTTACCGTTACGATCTCAACGCTGTCCTCTTCACAAGCGGCGGTTCTTCCGGCTCTGCCGCCTCCACCTAACGGTCGTCCGCTTCCACAACCGGGCTTCATACTAGCGTTCCTGGCAGCACTCCTGCTCTTTGCTCGGACTTTGCGCCCGAAGATCCACGCGCTGGCGCCAGCACGGCAGCTAGCCTCTGTAACGGCCGTGCTTCTTATAACGGCCCTGGTGTTTTCAGAAGTAGGTTGCGGCGGCGCAGCCTCAACGCAAACTCAGATCCAGCCACCGCCGCAGAGTGCCGCCACGCCTGCCATACAACCCGCATCGGGAACTTTTACCGCGGCGCAGTCGGTGACGATCACGGACACCACGCCCGGAGCCACCATCCACTACACCATGGATGGCACAACTCCCACGGCCACCTCTACTGCTTATCAGGCGGCAATTCCGTTGGCCGCGTTTGCAAATGTGCAAGCCATGGCCACCGCGCCCAACTACGCAAATAGTGGGATCGCGAGCGCCACCTTTAAGTTCCAGACACCCTCTGGAACGGTCATGATTACGCCAACGGCAACCCCCAGCGGCTCGAGCAAACCGCTCCCGATGACGCCGCTTCAGTTGACTCTAAATGTGCAATGACGCAGGCCTACTGCTGCGGGCGGCCGCGGAAACAAAGGCGAGAAACGCTCAGGGCGCGTAGCTGACTCGATAGACGACGCCCGCTCCATCGTCGCTGACCAGCAATGCTCCGTCGGGAGCAACGGCCACTCCAACAGGCCTTCCATTCACATTTTTCCCGCTTGGATCAGGCACCAAGCCGGTCAGAAACGGCACGGGATCCGCCGAAGCTTTGCCGTCCTTGAACCCGACAAACGCGACCTGGTAGCCGGCTCGCGTGGAGCGATTCCAAGAACCATGCTCCGCCACGAACGCGCCGCCACGGTAGGATTCCGGAAACTGCTTGCCGGTATAAAACGCGAACTGCAATGGCGCTACGTGCGCGCCCAGCAGCACATCGGGGATGATGGCCTTGGCCACGAGATCCGGTCTCTGCGGCTTCACCCGGGGATCGACGTTGCTCCCGATATAGCTGTACGGCCAACCGTAGAAGCCGCCATCCTTTATCGAAGTGAAATAATCCGGCGGCAGATTGTCGCCCAGTTCGTCCCGTTCGTTCACGCTGACCCAAACTTCGCCGCTCTGCGGCTCAATCCCCAGGCCAACCGCATTGCGCAAGCCGCTCGCGAAAATGCGGGAGTTCTTGCCGTCGGGATCGCACACCAGCACCGCGGCACGCCGCGCGTCTTTCTCGATGTCAATATTAGAGGACGAGCCGACACTGATGTAAAGCTTCTGGCCGTCGTTGCTGAACGCCAGGGTGCGCGTGAAGTGCCCCCCACCCTTGGGCAAATCGAGGACATGTTCGGCCGCGCCCGTGCGCTTGGAAGTCTGCTTGTCGTAATGAAATCTGATCACCTCATCGGTATTGCCGACGTAAACGTACTCCTCATGAAAGGCAATGCCAAACGGCCGCTTCAAGCCATCCGCAAAAGTTTCCGTCTGCGCCGCAACGCCCGTGTGTTGCGGGTCGCGCAAAATCAAGACTTTACCCGCGCCCGTATCGGAAAGAAAAATGTCACCATTGGGCGCCACCGCCAGGAATCGCGGCACCTGGAAATCCTTGGCGAATATATTGATATGGAAACCGGCAGGGACTGTCGGCAGGAATCCGGCGGGCGGCTTGGAAAGATCCGGAGCGTTGCCCACTGTCTGTGTCGCAAACGGAGTGGGCAATTCCGGTTTCTTTCCATAAGTCACCTGCGCGCCGGCTGGCTTCGCTACCAGAAGCATGGCGCCAAGGACGAGAGAGAGAGACAGGGGCGAACGCATCGTTGCATTCCTCCGGAGGTGGTATGAATGGCCCCAGTATGATGCCCTGCGGCGGCGGCAGGTTCCACAGAAGAATCTGCTGAGAACGAGCGTCGAAATCAGCATCCTGTCAGGTGATTCCGCTCCATCCTATGGCAAATTAGAGCAACCGGGAGGATTGTCTGGAACCAACTGCGACTATGTCGAGGGTTGCGACTGGAACAGTACCATGCGCATTGATATCGTTCCAAACTCAATTCCTTCATAAGGATACGTGGCCTTGTCCCTCTCATCCGTGCTCCCCAGGCAATACAAGATGGGGGCATAGTGCTCCAGCGTGGGGTGCGCTTCGGCAAGCAGCTTGGAACCCCAGCGGTCCGGCTCGCCCAGTGATTCCAGGTCCCGCTTGTTGATAGCGTCTTTCACTTTGGCGTCAAATTCTTGCGACCAGGGGTACGCCGACTCCTGCATCTCCCAGTTGATGCGGTGGAGATTGTGGACCAGATTCCCGCTGCCGAGAATCAGCACGCCGCGCTCGCGTAATTCCTGCAATTCACGGCCAAGCGCAATGTGTTCGGCAAAGGTGCGCTGGTGATCCAGGCTTACTTGAAACACCGGCACATCCGCTTTGGGGTAGATGTGCCGCAAAACGCTCCAGGCGCCGTGGTCCAGTCCCCACTGGTGATCAGTTAGCAGATGGTGCTCCAGGGCCACGCGCTTGGCTTCCTCTGGCGCACCCGGCGCAGGGTATTGCACTTCGTATAAAGGCTGGGGGAAGCCATAAAAATCGTGAATCGTGCGTGGACGTTCAGCGGTCAGGACTTGACTGCCGCGGGAGACCCAATGAGCCGAAACAACGCAGACAGCCTTTGGAGTGGGCAACGTTTCGCTGAGCTGCGCCAGCACTCGCGTGAAAGCGTTTTGCTCGATGGCATTCATCGGCGAGCCATGCCCGACGAACAGAACCGGCATTTTCAGAGTGCGCGTCATCGCAAAGATCTGACCTCCATCGAGGTCGGATACGGGCTCGGCTTCAGTTCGTGGGAAAGTCGCCGGCTCCCTTGCCCGCATATTAATCCAAAACCGGACGTGAATCCCGGCAATGTCTTCCTGCATCCAACGAACTTCTAGGGAGCTTAATCCTGCAGTTTACCCCGGGAGCTGGGCCCATGAGAAAGATTTACGGATTGCGTCTTGCTGGTATGGTCGTCGCAGGAGTTCTGACCTGTCTCGCAGTTACTTTTGTGGGAAAAGCGGCGCGCACTGGCACATCCTTTCCCAAGCCTCTGCTGGATCAGCCGATAGCCGCGACAAGGGGCCGTGAACTAGCAGTGCTGTCGGGAGGGTGCTTCTGGGGTGTGCAAGCCGTTTTCCAGCACACTCGGGGAGTCCTTTCGGCTACCTCGGGCTACTCCGGTGGAGAAGCGGCGACGGCGCACTACGAAATGGTGGGCAATAGTGACACCGGGCACGCCGAAAGCGTGAAGCTCGAGTTCGACCCTTCGCAGATCACCTACGGCCAGCTACTTATGATTTTCTTCGCCGTGGCGCATAACCCCACGGAATTGAACAAGCAGGGGCCCGATTGGGGGCCGCAGTACCGTTCAGCTGTCTTTTATTCCAACGATGAGCAGAAAAAAATCGCGGAAGCCTATATTGCGCAACTGGAAGCCGCCAAACTCTATCCACAAAAAATCGTGACCCAAGTGGTGCCGTTAAAGGCGTTCTATCCCGCCGAGAGCTACCACCAGGACTACTTGAAGCATCACCAGGATAGCCCGTACATCCGGATCAACGATCTGCCCAAAATCGCCGAACTCAAGAAGCAGTTCCCACAACTCTATCGCGAGTATTGAATTTCTCCCCACCCAATGGCGCGCCTCCCGGCTCTCATGCGTGCTTGGCGGAGCTCTCTTGGCCGGTGAACTTCTCCCTTGACTTGCCCTCCGCACAGGCGTATTCAGGGTTTCCACGCGCAGCGCTCCCTGCCGTATCCCGTCCGTTGCCTCTGCCTCCTGCGCGTCCATCTCGCGTGTTCAAAGGAGGAACTATGTGCGCAGTCAAAGCAATTCCAGACGGGTATCATTCCATTACGCCATCCATTGTGTGTAAGAATGCCGCCCGCGCGATCGACTTCTACAAGGAGGTATTCCAGGCCAAAGAAATAGCCCGCATGTCCGGGCCGGGTGGCAGCATCGGCCACGCGGAGTTGCAGTTCGGCGATTCACGCTTGATGTTGAGCGATGAATTCCCCGGTATGGCCACGGCACCCGCCCCCAATGCTCCCCAGTCCTCTTACCTCTACATTTACAGCGACAACGTGGATGCTCTCTATGACCGCGCCGTGAAGGCGGGGTGCAAAATAGAAATGCCCATCCAAAATCAGTTCTGGGGTGACCGCTATGCCAAAATTCGCGACCCATTTGGCCACCAGTGGGGTCTGGGACAGCATGTGGAAGATGTTTCGCCAGAAGAGATGAAGCGGCGCTCGGAAGCCTTCATGGCACAGATGAGCAAAGCGGCAACTGCCGACTGACCCGGGCCGCCGGACATAAAGACGCTTGCGCTGTGGCACTGTCTCTTCTTGGGACAGGGCCACACTTTTTGGTCCAGAGGACATCTGGCTCAGGCCCGAAGTGGGGCGGGTTGTCGTTTGCATTAAGTCCATATCCGTTCCACTACCACCGGTACTCGTAAACCTCTGTAAAGCAGACTCTTAGGAACTAGTTGGACAGGAATGTGCAAGCATTGTAACACTTCTCCTTAATCCATAAATTTACACGAAAATAACCATCGTCTTTTCTATAGTTTAGAAAAGCTGTTTCTGGCATTTGACGTGCATCGTTCTTGCGCTAGGGTACCGCAGCCCTATGATGGAGCTCTGACAGGGCACGGGGTAAACATGCGAATAAACGTTCTTAAGTTTGTTGGTTTGATCTGTTTGGCACTCTTTTTCGCTTCTGCAGCCCACGCGGATACAGCTCAAATGGTATTCACGGGGCCAAATTCGTCCGGCATCAATGATGGGCAGTACTATGTCAGCCCATACTACGGCACCATGAATGGGGTGGCGGTAACGCTCTTTTGCGACGACGTGCTGCATGAGGTCTTTTCGGGTGAGAAGTGGACGGCCAACGTCACGAATCTCGGCACCGCTCTCTCCACCGTCAATGGCCTTGGCAACACTCGCTTTGGTGCCGGCAATGGGACCATCGGTGGCGCCCAATTGTATGAGGAAGTGGCTTGGCTGGTTACCCAATTTACGCCCACGGATCAGAACGAGTGGGTAAGCATTCAGCACGCCATTTGGGACCTGACGGATCCGAGCGCGCACTACACTGATGTTGGATTGTTCCTGTACGATGCGGGACTTCAGAGCAACTACCAGGGTATCAATCCGAACGATTTCCTCATCGTCACTGACCAGAATTATAAGAATCCTGGCTCAGTGCAGGAGTTCATCGTGGAGACCGTGCAGACGCCCGAGCCCAGTTCACTTGTACTGCTCATTTCCGGCATGCTCGCCATGATGCTACTGGTGATTCGCCGCGGCCGCATCTAATTGCCCAACTCTTTATTCGCGTGTTTCCCTGAAACGCCCTCCGCCATCTCCGGAGGGCGTTTCCTTTTGTGCCCACCAACCTCTTACCGCCCCCACCGCTGCGGCAACTGTAAGAACCGACACCTTGTCCGTCTTGAGCGCAAAGCCGCGGCAGGAACTCAGGGGTGCGATCCTATTGCTTAAGATGATTCACTCCAACGGCCAGAGCCACGCCGCCCCGCGAACACCGCTGGCATCGCCATGCTTGGCCACCAGTACTGGCGTATCCGCCTCCCTCCCAAATACGTAATTCTTTAACCGCTGCGGTACATTCTGGTACAGACGCGGCACCTGCGATACGCCTCCGCCCAGCACAATCACATCCGGGTCGAGGATATTCACAAGCTGCGAGAGGCTGCGCGTCAGGCGATCCTCATAGCGCTCCAGGCTGGCCACCGCTGCCGCTTCTCCAGCCTGGCAGCGGGCAATAATCTCTTTCCCCTCCAAATGCACTCGCGTTGCGCGCTCGTAATCGGCTTCCAGGCCGGTGCCGGAAATAAACGTTTCAATACAACCCCGCAAGCCGCAGTAGCACTCAGGCCCTGGATACTCGTCGGGGCGCATCCATGGCAACACGGTATGGCCCCATTCCCCGGCAACGCCATTGCGCCCGTTGTGCACGCGGCCATCAACCGCAATGCCCCCACCGCAACCTGTTCCCAATATCACGGCAAACACAAGGCGTTTCCCCGCGCCCGCGCCATCCGTGGCTTCCGAAACGGCCAGGCAGTTGGCATCATTGGCGCAGCGTATTTCGCGGCCCAGTGCGGTGCCCAGGTCGCGGTCAAACGGCTTTCCGTTCAACCACACGGAATTTGCATTTTTCACCATGTGCGTAATCCCAGAAATGGTGCCGGGGATGCCCACGCCGACGGTGGCACAACGATGCAATTCTCCCTCGATGCGCTCGACGCCTTCCTTGATAGCGCGCACGGTACCATCGTAATCGTGCCGCGGCGTTGCCACGCGGTGCCGGTGAAGTTCGCGGCCGTCGCGCTCCAGGGCGACGAATTCGATTTTCGTGCCGCCCAAATCAACGCCGATGCGCAGTTTTGTGGAAGGGTGCAAGTCTGGATGAACGCTCATGGTTCCTTTCATTTTATCCGCAAAGCGAGTGAATTCCATATTTTCGTTTGAGCTCGAAGATTTGCAATGTGCCCGCCATCACCGCATCATGGGGCCACTATCGTTAAGCTTGCGCGAACCACCTTCACTACAAGGAGCCAAAAATGATGGATCGGCGACAATTTCTTGGCACAACCGCGGCTGCGGCAGTTACGGCGGCGATGAACCCCAGAGAACTCCCCGCGGCAAGCGGTGCAACGCCGGTTGCTCCGGGGCGCGTTCTTCAGGCCAAGGGTTTTCAGATCATGGATGGCGATAAAGCGGTGCGCTTGCGCGGCGTGAATCTTGGTGGCTGGATGCTGATTGAGGATTACATGATCGGCCTGCCATGGACGGAATGGAAAATCCGTGAGCAGTTTTGCCGCGTGCTCGGTGAAGAGTCTTACTCCGCATTTTTCAACGCGTACATGGAAAGCTATATCGCCGAAGCGGACATCTCCTTTCTCGCTAAACAAGGATTCAACTTTGTCCGCCTCCCCTTCAATTACCGCCATTTTGAGTCGGACCTGGCCCCGGGCCAGTGGCTCGAGGATGGCTTCCGTCGCCTGGACGGCGCAGTGAGTCTCTGCCGCAAGCACAATCTATGGGTTTTGCTGGACTTGCACGCCGCGCCCGGCGCACAAGCGCGCGACCAAAATGCCGGTAGCGCGTACGGCGAAGCGTATTTCTGGAATCACAAGCAGTTTATGGATCGTGCGGCCACGTTGTGGAAGGAACTCGCCCGCCGTTACAAGGGCGATTCCACGGTGGCCGGTTACAACCTGCTCTGTGAACCGGTAACAAGTGACGTGCCGCTCTTGAATGCGTTTTATCGCCAGGTCATTCACACGATTCGAGAGGTGGACCCGAACCACATCATTGCGCTGGACCCCAACCGCTGGGCCAAGGACATCGGCAGCTTGCAGGACTCCCTGTTTGAAGACCCTCAAGTCATTCCGGCCATCCATCATTACTATTCCGATGACGCAGCCTTCGCGCAGCTTGCCAGCTATCCCGGAAGCGTCAACGGCAAAGTTTGCGATCGCGCCGCGCTGGAGCGCACCCTTGACGGCAAGCACGACGAGCAGCGCATCCACAGGCCCACCATGGTCGGGGAATTCGGCGTGGACTTCACCGGCTCGCAACCCTTTGCCACCCAACTGGCTATCACGCGCGACCTCATCTCCATCTTTGAGGAAAAGGGCTGGGGCTGGTCCATGTGGTGCTACAAGGACTTGTCCCAGATGGGTTTCGTGAACCCGCGCCTGGACACGCCTTGGAAGCAGTTCCTGGATTCTGCGCCCATCGTGGACTTCTTCAGGAAATATCAGCAGCTCGCTCCCTCCTTCACCGATGCCGTCGGCAAGATGCTCTCTGACACCGACATCGAGCAAGACTCTCGCGAACAATGGGCCCGCGAAGTGGCGCGGGATTTCGATCCGCCCGCTCTCGATTACGTCTTGCGAAGGCTCAAAGGGAAATCCCCCGCAGAACTCGCCGCGATGGCCCGCTCCTTCGCCTTCGAGTCCTGCGAAGTGAAGCAGGATCAACTCGCCGTGCTGACCCCTTTCCTGAAATCGTCCTGACCCAAATTGGGGATTACTGCAAAGAAGAAGCCCCAGTAGGACTGAAAGGTCCCCTGGGGCTTCGTACTCGTGCGGCGCGTTTTAGGTTAGAAGTGGAAGCCCAATTCCACCGTTTCCGTCCGTGGCGTCACATAGTGCGTGCCGCTGAAGGTGGACAGGTAGTTGTAAAGCGCGACTTTGTCCGTCAGGTTGATCGCGGTGAAGCGCAAACTCCACCTGTAACGGTCGCCATGGAACAGATTGTCGTGCCCTACAGCGAGGTCAAACAGGCTGCGCGGCTGAATTCGCTGGGGATTGTGGTCGTCATTTTCCTTACCCGGGCCCGGCACCTGAATATACAGTGATCCAAATTCATTTGCAGGGCAGGAGCTAAGGGCTGGTCCGAACGGACTGGGCGCGGTACGTACGCCGTTGCACGTGAATCCTGCCTGGTACTGTTGGTCTGCAGTCAGGGGCAACCCAGTGACGGTGTTCACCAAGGCCACATACCCGGCGGGAATATTGGCGCCTCCGGGTCCGACACCCTGGTAATCCAGACTGGAGGTCGAAGAAAAGCACGTTGCGGTGGGCGCGGAGCAAGGCGTGGCCCCGGCAACAAGCCCGCTGTCGTATCGCCAGTTGAACCCGACCCACGGTCCCTTTTTCCACGGCTGGTATTGAATGTGCGTCGTCTGATTGTACTTTTCGTCGTGGTCAATCCGGAAAACGTTGAATGCGGGGAAGAAGGCGATTCCCGCGACTTGCGGGTTGTAGAAGCGCGCCGCAACGCTCGACATCACAACCAGCGCCGTAAACCCGTGAAAGTCCGGCACACTGGCGCGAAGCATCCATCCGGGAATTTTGGAGTTATGCCACTCAATCGGAAAAGTGATGGGCGTGGCGCCGACGATGCCGAAGTCGAAGCCGTTGTGGGTGTATTTCCAAATGTATTGCGCGTCCACGACCAGGTATTTGCCGAACGCTTGCTGAAATCCGGCATGGAACTCATTGCGAAATCCGGGGCTCAGTGCCCCCAGGTTACAGGTTACGCCAGGCGGCGACACAATGGCGGCGATAACCATATCGCCGCATCCCGTGCTAGCAATGACGAGGTTCTCGTTAAAAGGAGTTTCCATGATGCGCGCATAGGAGACGCTCAGAATCGTGTTCGACGGTTTGATGTTGTAGGAAATTCCTACCCTGGGCTCAGCTTGTCGGTCGCTGGAGATTCCGTTGTATAGATCCCCGCGAATTCCCAGATTGAATGCCCAATTGTGCCAGGTGATGTTGTCGATCGCATACAGCGCCATCTCCTTGACATCCGTGTGGCCATGAAATGGGTAAGAAATGCTGCTGGCGTTCGTGCATCCGTCGGATGCAGCCGGCGTTGGACGCGTGAGGTCGTAGCATGCCAGTAATGCACTGAATGCCGGAATTGGCACGGTCTGACCCGTATTTGCTACGCCTCCCGCCGCTGTGCATTGTGTCGGGCTGGTCAGGTTGGGGTCGTTCAGCGTGGCTGTTCCTAGCGCGTTGAGGCAGGGTGCATTAAACGTGGGATCGACGATGCCGAATTGGTCTTTTTCGGTCAGGAGCGTCTGCTGATAGACGATGCCCACCTTTACGTTGTGAATTCCCCGAACATAAGAGAAGTCTGATCGGGCGCCCCCATTGGTTAGCGTTCGAGACTGCGAGGCCATCTCCACTTGAAGGTCAGGCGCCAAATCATTCAGCGGATCGGCGCTCGGATAATAGTTGTATTGGTCTTGACGGACCCACCCACCCAGTGTGAATACGGCATTCGAGCTGATCAAGTGGTTCCATGTGGGGGCGAAATTAATAGTCCGGATTTTCGAACGCTGGTCGGTAGTCCCCAACGGAGCGCCGGTCACGTTGTTTAGGATCGTCGCGCCCGCCGTATCGCAGGTGAACCCGGCAACGCAAGTGTGATACTGCTGGTCAAAGGTATTGGGATTTTGGAACCAGGAACGCGTGTAACCGAAATTAAAGTGAAGTCCGTCGGCCTGCGACATCTGGTAGTCCACCCTGTCGAAGATATTCTCTTGGTTGCCCTTGTCGTGCAAAACAATGAATTCGGGGGGGTCCAAGAAGCGGCCCGTGTTCAGGCCATTCAGGGCGATGAAGTTTCCCCACTTCTCACCTCCATAAGCAAGATCGAACCCGGCATTTACCGTTCCAAAACTCCCGTAGTTGGTATACACACTTCCTACCGGTTTGTTCATTCCCATACCGGAGCGCGTGGTCACCTTGATCACCAGGCTCGTTTTGTCGCCAAAATCCGCGGGCGGAGCGCCGGAGATCACTTCCATGGACTGAATGGAGTCCGCCGGAATCTGGTTGGAGAACACCTTGCTGAATTGGTCAGTCTCCGGTTGCCCGTCGAGCGAAACAGAGTTCTCCGCGTGATCCCCTAGTCCGTGCATGAGACCGTTGGAGTCCGCGGCTACGCCCGGAGAACGGAGCGTAACGAGCGATGAAAAAGGCGAAGAGTTGCTTTCGAGAGGCGTCCTATCGAACGCGTTGCGGTCCACGTCCGTATGGAACGTCGGATCGTTTTCGAGCAAGTCCGCGCTACTCGATTCCACAACTACCGTGGTGTTGGCGGTTCCAATCGTCAGCGAGATTTGCACCTTTGTGGAGACTGCGGATCGCACCTCAACGTCCTGCGAAGTGGGCGCAAATCCCTTCGCGTTCACGCCCAAATGATACGGATTAAACGGTACGTTGGTAAAGCGGAAGGAACCATCGGAGCCCGTGTTCGTGGTGCGGGCATAACCGCTGACCGGGTTGCTGATTTCAACCGTGGCATTCACCACGGCCTTCCCCGAAGGATCCAGAATCGTCCCTTCGATGGATCCAGAGTTTCCCCCTTGTGCAAAAGCTACACCAACCACAAAAACCATCTGTACTACAAATAGAACCGCTTCTCGAAAACCGTATCGCATTCTTCCTCCGATTCCTCTTGAGAGCGTCAGCGTGACGTGTAGGTGTTAATCAAGACCGCTGAATCTGCAGCGGTTGCGCGGCTATAAGGCTCCGCGCGAGGAGGCACTACAATGAATTGGATTTACGAAGCGAAGGAGAAAGGCGGGGCGCGAGAGGAAGAATGTCCGCAAGGTGTCTCGGCAAGGCTGACCTCCGTACGGATTGCAACTTGACCGAAAGATACGATGGGGATGCTGAGCGAGATGACCGCCACAGCCGGCGTAACGCCCAGATGCGCAACTTGGCAAAGGCCGCAAGTGGCTTCGTCCTGGCCATTGGCATGTACGTGGGGCGTGACTTGCAGAAGGAACGTGAGCGAAAACAGTGCGAGCGCGAGCGCCGCTGGCCGGGCGAGTTTGCGGAAGATGGGATGTACAGCGAACAGCATTTCCGTGCCTCCCCCAAAAGATCGTCTTCCTGGAAAGGGCCCCCGCCGCACCCGGAAAAGGGACCCTACCTAATTGTCAGACAAGCTGCAGTGACGCGCAAGCTCAATTCCTTAATAGATGTAATCAGTGGGAAAATGGGTTGCAACGCGTTCAACCGCTACTGAGTGAAGGCCGCCGGATTGGCGCCCAGCAACGCCGTCAGGTTCGCCGCGATCTGTCCGCAGATTTTGCGCACTTCATCCTCGGACGGGCTTTTACTCACCTCATATTTCTCCATGGGAATGTAATTGTTCAGGCTGATCAACGACCCGAAATGCGCGTCGCAAGTCTCCATGGTCATGACCCGGTACAGGGGTTGATCGGGCCGCGCCAGATTGTAAGCCCCGACATACAGCCAATACTTGAGTGGCGGGGCCGTGCCCCCCACGATCGCCAGACAATTGTGATTCTGTGAATCCACCTCTGCAAATACTCCTCTGAGCAACACGCCCTTTTCCGGGCGCGTGCCCGGTTGCGGGGCGGCTGCGAACCCACTCTTGCGCAGCGCCTGTAGCAGTGCATCGCCGAACAATGCTTGGAGCCGCGCTGCCTCCTTTGTATTGGCTTCCGCATCGAAGGGGACTCGCGGCGTTTCCGTGATGGGTCGCGTGCCATCTTGCGAATTCTGCGGAGCGGGTGGCGGCGGAACGCCGACTGGCTCCTTGGCAGGCGCGGGTGCGGTTTTTATGTCAAACAGCGATACATACACGCGAACCGACTTCGGATTGAAGTCTGCTCCGGCCGCGCTGAAGGTTGGGGAAGAGACATGCCGAGCGCTGCCCGACAAGAGCGCCGGTGCGAATCCAGCAAACAGCAACAGGCCCGAGATCAAGCAAGCACGCGCCGCGCTCATGGCTACCTCCAAAGAGACGACCAACAACGCAAACCTTATTCTGTTTAGATGAATTTATACCAGAGAAGATGCAGCGAAAAAGCTGGAGCGTAGACCGTGGCAGCCGCTTCAGCGCAAGAAGCCGTGCAAACGCGTGAGCAGTCCACAATATGCGCAGAATGCTAGCGCGGCCACAGCCACCCAAACGTGCCTGCCGTCAGCAAACCGTAGATGAGGCCGTCCATGACTTCCTTCAAGACCATGCTCCATGGCTGCCCCTTCCAGATGCCGTTGCTTAGCAGTCCCAGTCCATAGGCCATGAAGGCCGCGGTGCCTGCCACGCGAAAGACCACCCGATATTGCGCTCCGACCGCAACCGTGTGCCACGTAAGATAGGCGACGAAGAAACCGATGATGAGGCAATACACAAACCACAATCCCATGAACTTCGGAATCACCGGCGGACCGCTGGGAAACACGGTCAGCATCCCCACAGGTCCTTGCTTGTATTTTTCTTGAATGGCAGGCGTCTTCATGTCTTTGTGCGTGCAGAAGGGGAACATATAAAGCCCCCTCTGCAAACCGGCGCCGCGCAAGGCTGCGAGAATTTTGTCTTCCTCGGGAAGCTGTGCATAGTCGCTGCGATGATAAGGAAGTACCATGTGCATGATGGAACTGGCGATAAAGACGATGATGGCCGACAAGATGATGGGCAGCCAAAGGACCGTGAGGAAAGCCATACCTAGCCTCCTTAAGGCGAACTAGCGAACACAAATTTGCACGCGAGGCTACACTCTTCCGCAGTGATGGTCAAGCAAATCGAAAGACTGTGGCGCGACGGAGTCCGCCTCAGTGCTCGGACACGGCCCGTCCCCTGCGCCAAATCTGTACAACCGGACAGTTATGTCTCCCCACGCCTTCCGCTAGCCTGCTACGGGGGAGTTCTGCACATGTCGCATCTCCGACTTATTCTCTTAGCCACCTCTGGATGCCGAGCGGGATCGCATGACCGTAAGCTTGCACAAAAAGTCGCGAGCTTCGTTCCATTCCTCTTTGCGCTCTTCACGCTCTCTGGCTGCGGAAGCGTGGCCGGTTCCGGCGGGTCGTCTTCGCAGAATCCTCCACCTCCCTCTGTCACTGTGGCCGTTTCGCCAGAATCCGCGCCCCTGGTGGAAGGAGCATCGCAACAATTTTCCGCGGCCGTCACCGGCACTTCCAACACGGCTGTGACCTGGAGCGCCACGGGCGGCACAATCTCTTCGACAGGGTTGTACGTCGCTGGAAGCTCGACGGGGAACTACGTCGTCACGGCCACCAGCGCCGCTGACTCCACCAAGTCCGGCCAGGCTTCGGTCGCGATTTCGGTGCCCGCTCCTCCCCCGGGCACTGCTTCCTCCATCACCAAGGATGGAGTGACCTGGACCTTCAGTGAAGCCGTCCCCGTCGGCCAGTTTGTGAACGGCGATTACTACGTCGTGGGACCAGTCACCGTCACCGCCGTCAGCCCGCAACCTACAACCTCTTCGCCGTATCTGAACGGTTCAGTCGTGGATCTGCCGACCGCCAATGGCAAAAGCGGATTCGATTCCCGGCTCAACGACGGTACGGACGAATCCTGGTGGTTTGACGCCACGCTGCGCTCTTACCCTCCAATCTCACTCAAGCCGGGCGATGCGCTAGTTTCCTCGATCAGCCTGCCCACAATTCATTCCGTGCCTGAGGTTATGCGCGCCTCGGACATGAGCGCTAGCCCGGTCGCGTCGGACTCCGTTCTCACCGTTCTCGCTTCCGCGCCCTCGGCGGATGCTTTCCGCCCGTCCTATTGCGACCGAAACCAGACCATCTACCACGCCAATAACTTGCAGAGGAATTTGCTGCCTTCGCTGGCGCCACCGAATCCCTCCAATACCCCCACTCTTGCGCAGTACGAAGCTCTCTACCGTCAGCCATGGATTGATACCAACGCGTTCCTGTTCGACGCGCCGGCTGATTACATGCCCAGCTACGGCCAGCATATTGCCTTTGCTGATTCTTACGTCGCGCTGCTTCTGATGCTGGACTTCCCGGCCGATCAAAAAGTCAACCTCACTAATTATTTTGTGCAGTACGGTATCGATCTCTATGGCTGTGTGCAGGCGGGCTATGGCTGGCCTGCTTTTGGCGGCCACCGCAGCGGCAGGAAATTGCCCATTATCCTGGCGGGCATTCTCCTGAATGATTCGGGAATGAAAAACGTCTCGGCGAACTACCCGGACAAATTTGGCGAGGACATGCAAACTCTCTACATCAATCAATTGCCGCCCGCCGGAACCTACCAGCAAGCCTGGCAGGGCGCCACGGTCATCTATGGCGGCCACTACGGCGTGCATGCCGCGGATTCCTCGCCGGTCAGCGCCGGCCTTTATGGCCCCTACGAGCAATTGCAGCCCGCCAACTGGCCCATCCTGACTCCCCCCGGAGAACAATTGGGCGAAGCCTATCGCCGCTGCTGCACTTCCGTTTCCTGGGTTGGCGAAGCCCTGGCGGCCTATCTGATCAATGGCAAAAGCACGTGGAATTACCCGGCCTTCTTCGATTACGTCAACCGCTGGATGACGGAGGACGACACCCAGGCGGTAGCGGAAATCCTGGCACAGTCCGGCTTCGACTACAGCGCAAGTTGGGAACGCCAGGGCCAAACGCAGTACTGGCTCGACGGCGAAGTTTCACAACCCACCTTCATCGACGATATGTGGCACGCCTACCACTGGTAAGCCGCAGTAGTACCCACAGATGAGCGAAAACTGCCACTCTAGGCCTCTTGTGGGCCAACTGGGGCCCCAATTCAGTTTCCGTTCCAGTTTGGGTACAATTGCTGGCTCACGTTCAACCTCTGTTTCGAAGGAAAATCATCATGAAAGAAACCGTCCAGGAATACGTACAGCGGATCCAGGGCAAAGCCGCAGGCCAGGATCCCTTAAAGGTGCAGGCAACAACCACGAAAAAACTGACGCGATTGATCAAGGGCGCCACGCCGGCCAAATTGCGCAAACGGCCGGCGCCAGAGAAGTGGTCGACAGCGGAAATCATCGCTCATCTCGCCGACGCGGAAATCGTCGTAAGCTGGCGCATTCGCGCCATTCTCGGCGCGCCGGGCATCTCTATCCAGGCCTACGATCAGGAAGCCTGGTTCACCGCCGGACACTACACAAAGCGCGACGCGCGCAAATCTCTCGAGCAGTTCCGCGTCCTCCGCGAAACAAATTTAGCCCTATACAAGATGCTCACGCCCGAGCAGTGGAAGCACCACGGCCTCCACGCCGAGCGCGGTGAAGAATCTGTCGAGCGCATCGTGCAGATGATCGCCGGACACGACATCAACCACCTCGAGCAAATCGAGCGCATCCTCGCGCGAAAGAAATAAGACGCCGCCAGAAAAAATCCGCCTGTGCTTAGCTGGGCGGATTTCCGGTACAATACCGCCATCTCACATGAGCGGCACGGAACCATGCGTCACATTGATATCGATAATCTATCCGAAGCAGAACTCATCGAGTTGAATCACAAAGTTGTAGCTCGCTTGAGATTCCTCAGCCAAATGCGCTCGCACAGCGCCATGCTCGATTTCCGCATTGGCGAACGGGTCAAATTCAATCCTGATGGCCATCCTGAACTGATCGGAACAATAACCCGCTACAACAAGAAGACTGTCACCGTCATCACCGATGCCGGGCAGCACTGGAATGTCTCGCCCAGCTTGCTCACCAGAGTGGATACCGCAACCGCACGAGACACAAATCCCGGCGACGCCGGTGTCGTCCGCTTCCCCAACCGCCCCGCCGAAAAGTGAGAATAGAAGGCAGGTCAGCGAACCGCCCAATCACTCCCGTCTTTGCGACTGATCATTGACAGCAAACGTCCATTTTCCTAGACTCGCCATTATGGAAATCCACCTGACACCAGAGCAGGAAGCCGAGCTCAATCAACTGGCCACGCGCAAAGGTCGCAACGCAAATCAGTTGGCTCAGGAAGTGCTCACACTCTACTTGCAGCATGAAGCTCGCTTCATCGAGGCCGTGAAGCGCGGCTTGGACTCCCTCGATCGCGGGGAATTCGTCTCCCATGAAGAGGTCGGTGCGCGTATCGACCGCTTGTTTCCCTCCTAATGGAAGTTCGCTGGTCACTCGGAGCGGCCGAAGACCTGGAGCGTATCGGCAAGCGAATCCAACAAGATAAACCGAACGCGGCGAGAAACGTGGTCCTTACCCTCTACCGGGGAATTACGGATCTACGAACTTTCCCCAATCGTGGCCGTCCCGGACGGATCGAAGGCACTCGCGAGTTGGTCTTTCCTTCTCTGCCTTACATCGCGGTCTACCGTCTGCACAACGAAGCAGTCGAGGTTGTGCGCATCTACCACGCGGCCCAAGATTGGCCGTAACAAGCACATCTCGCCGCCCTTCGCTCGAAGCCCCAAAGGTAAAGACTCAGAGGTGAAACCGACGTCTGGAACACCCAGCAACAGCGGGGCAACGCTATTTTCGGGGAAACTTGCCAAGCTTCGCTGTCACACTCGGCCAATTCTTCACCACTTCACGTAGTTTGGGAAGTTTCTCGATGGCTTTTCTCAGCCCGCTCTGCAGATCCTCGGACAAGTTGAATAATCCAAGGTTCAGAATCTGATCAGCCGCTCCGCCGCGGAAACGCATGTGTTCGGCGCCCAGTCTATAGTGAAACAACCATCTGTACTGCACCCCGTCACCTGTATCGATCAATGGCCTCATTTCTGACGTATGAATGAGATTGTGGCGCCAGAGGTGAATAGCTATATCACTCTCTTTTTCGGGATAATCCAAATACGCTCTGAGGAAACACTGCATGCGCTTGTGCTGTGAGCGCTCAGCAGGGAACCAGTATTGCCCGTAGAGGTCTACCTTGCTGAAAGCAACCATTACGAAACCATAACTCGTATAGGGGAAGTGGCGAGGGTAGTCAGGCCAGCGGCTCTCCGCGTAAGGGAGAATGACTTGCAGCTCGCGCTCAAATTCCTCGAGTTCTTCCAACAAGTGATTTGCTTCGTCCAGGACCGTGGCCACCATACTCATGCCATTCACAGTTGAGCCCAGGCTAACTCAAAACAAAAAAGGCCGTTCGCCAGTGGCGGACGGCCCTTCCTTCATTGAATTTTTCTCTTCGCGCAACCGATTGCGATCTGCCAGAACCTGCTCGATAAAGAGTAAACCGAGTCTAGCATCCAACGAGCCCGTGAGAGCCGCCGGATGCGGTGGAGACCATCCTCCGCACACCATAGCGGAGTAGATCTCGCTTTATTTAGAAAGGAGGTGATCCAGCCGCAGGTTCTCCTACGGCTACCTTGTTACGACTTCACCCCAATCATGAGTCATACCTTGGGCGCCTGCCTCCTTGCGGTTAGCGCGGCGACTTCTAGTAC
>Ga0326727_10001267_pt1 | contig 95199 bp, 91 predicted proteins | sample MB2enrmetagenome_FD_207643 | JGI IMG/M metagenome (GOLD analysis project Ga0326727, IMG submission 207643) | Lab enriched peat soil microbial communities from McLean, Ithaca, NY, United States - MB29MY | ecosystem: Environmental > Terrestrial > Soil > Wetlands > Peat | place: USA: New York... | reverse complement strand
GAGATTTTCTGACAAAAACCACTTCTACTTTAGAGCTTGTCCCCCTCCACTTTTCAATACAAATATCTCCTGCCAAATGTGTTGATTACGTGATTTCAGGGGCAAAAAATGAGGAAAGTCCTGAAAAGTGCAGGAGGAGTTTCCTCATTTTTTTGTTCGTGGGATGCGATTCACCTTATTCGACGCGCTGTCGTGAGTGCGGCACTTCTTTTAAGATGTTGAGCGCCGACTTGGGCCGCAGGGCGGCTTTAGTGAAAATAAAGGCTTTTCCGCTAGCCTCGTCAACTTGGGAAGTCGCGCGCGGCCGCTCCAAAAGTGGCTAGACCGTCCTTATGGAGTCGAAATTGAAGTGTTCGCAACCCATCACTTTTTGAGATTTGTATCCGCCTTGTTTTCAGTAGTTGCACCGAATTCATGCCAAATTTTGAGGAAACTCCTGGAAAGTGCAGGGGACAAAAAGGCGTGTAACAGGCGTCAGAGGTCGGGTTACGGGGGCCTGGGAAAGCAAGGACATTTATGGCCCACCGCACTGGTGGCTAGTGGTTAGTAGTTAGCGCCAGTAGCAGCAGCGGGCGCGTGGAGGAACGATAGGGGTGGAAACGGTGAGATCAAGATGCCGCGTCTAGCCACTAACCACTAGCCACTAGCCGCTGAATCCTCTTGACCCGATAACGGGTTTGGTCAAGAATAAACATGCGGGTGCGAAACCACCATGGGCGTACCACCTCGGCCGCCGGTGGAGATCAGAGCGCGAAGCACACTTCGGGATGGTGTGCGCGTCAAGAAGGCTAGCTCTAAGCAACGGGCCGGCGCCGATTACAACACCAGGTTGGAGAAAGGCTACTTTGTTAAGGATGGGATTTTTCCTCAGTTCCTGGCGCGGCGGCGTACCGCCTTCAGGTCTCCTCGGCTCTCATACTTTCGAACTTTTTGGCCGATAAGAGGAAGACAGAGCTCATGTCGGTCGAGGGTTCCGGACTCGACGAGGGGACGCGATGGGACGGTCAGTTCCGTGTTAAAGCAAATCACGATTACGGCGCGATACGGTAAGAGGGACAAGAGTGCGATCCGAAAGACCATTATGATGGAATGCTGAACCCCTCTGGGCGGTTTCAGACTCCATCGAGGCAGGAGTTGACGACACAATGAATGTGCGTTCTTTGTTCAGTGTTTTCTCATCCGACCTCGCGATCGACCTTGGAACCGCGAACACTCTTGTCTTCGCGCGGGGCAAAGGCATTGTGGTTAACGAACCATCCATCGTCGCCATCAACAAAGTCAGTGGGGAAGTCGAGGCGGTGGGACGCGAAGCCAAGGATATGCTTGGGCGCACGCCGGGAAACATCGTCGCCATTCGCCCTTTGAAAGACGGCGTCATCGCGGATTTCAAAGTCACCGAGAAGATGCTCAACTATTTCATCCAGAAAGCGCACAACCGCAAGATGTTCGTGCACCCCCGCATCGTCATCGGAGTGCCTTCTGAAATCACTCAGGTGGAAAAGCGCGCCGTGCAGGACTCCGCCATGCGCGCCCGGGCCAGCGAAGTGTTCCTGGTGGAGCAGGCGATGATGGCGGCCATTGGCGCCGGCCTGCCCATTACAGAGCCTTCGGGCAGCATGATTGTGGATATCGGCGGCGGTACGACCGACATCGCCGTGATATCCCTCTCGGGCATCGTCTACGCCCGCTCCGTGCGAGTGGCGGGAAATGAGATGGACGAGGCTGTTACCGCTTACCTCAAGCGCAAGTACAACTTGCTGATTGGCGAACGCACGGCTGAACAAATCAAAATCGAGGTGGGCTCGGCTTTTCCGCTCGAAAACCCGTTAACCATGGAAATCAAGGGACGCCATTTGCTGGAGGGAATCCCCAAAACTATCACCGTAGACGACTCCGAGATCCGGGACTCGCTCTCGGAATGTGTGGCGACTATCCTGAACGCCATCCGTGTGGCCCTCGAGCGCACACCCCCTGAACTCTCTGCGGACATTTCCGACCGTGGCATTGTGCTGACCGGCGGCGGAGCGCTGCTGAAGAACCTCGACAAGAGGATTCGCGAGGAAACCGGTTTGCCTGTCTCCATTGCCGAAGATCCCCTGGCGTCGGTAGTGCTGGGAACTGGCAGAATGCTGACGGATTTCAACCTTTTGCGCCGAGTTGCGATAGAGTGACCCAGAATCCGGTGATCGGGTGAACAAAGAACTTGGTGTTTTTTGCTCGTCTGATCTTCCGACCAACCGGTGAGCCGATTTTAGGTGGAAGGGTCGGGGGTCGTCGCATTGTAAAGTTTGACAGGGGCAAATTTGGCACTCAACGTGCTGCTGAAATGCGAGGCGGAGTTGGAAGAAATCAGGGGTGCCCTCTTCGCTAGCGACCACGGACGATTGACAATTTGTCCCGGACGGTCCCATGTTTGATCCAAACTCTCCGGAACTAAGGGCGTCGACACAGCCCGTCACGCGGGAAGGCCCCGACATGCAGGCCTTCATCGCGCGCCACCGCCCGGTTTTTGTCCTGGCGGCGGTCCTGCTTGCGCAACTTTTGCTCCTCTCGTTGCAAATCACCCGCAACCATGACGTGCGCCTGATTCGGGTCTGGGCAGTGGATGCGATCGATCCGTTCCAACGTTCGCTGCGGGGAATAGCGGATATCTCCCTTGGGGCTTGGCGAAGTTATCGCAGCCTTCTGCGCGCTCAACAAGAGAATCAGGAACTCCATACGCAGCTTGTATCGGCGCAATCCCAGATCCAGCAGCTTTCCGAACAGGGGGCGGAATCTCTGCGCCTGCGCGCGTTGCTGGAGTTCAAGAACCAGCTGCCGTTTCAGAGCGTTGCGGCCGAGGTCATCGCCTCCAGCCCGGGTGAGAACTCCAACGCCATTTTCATCGGCAAGGGAGCGGATGCGGGTCTTACTTCGGACCTCCCGGTGATTACTCCTGAAGGCGTGGTGGGCAAGACTATCGCCGTCTTCTCCCACTCTTCTCAGGTCCTCCTGCTCACCGATCCCTCCAGCGGAGTGGGCGTAATGCTGGAAAAGACCCGGGTCCAGGGCGTCCTTAAGGGCGATAGCCAGAACCTCTGCCTGATTCGCTACATTATGAATGAGGAGCCCGTCTCCTCCGGCGAGGCCATCCTAACCTCGGGCCTCGACCAGGTTTACCCCAAGGGCCTTCGTGTTGGAACGGTCGTAAGGACCAGCGCGGGCAACATTTATAAGAACGTTGAGGTTAAGCCAACCGCAGACCTGAACCGTCTCGAAACCGTGCTGGTGGTTTTGAAGCCCAATACGATACAGCAACAAGCCTTAAACGTTAGCCCTCATTCTTAATTCAAACCACCCCAAGCTGGTCGGCCAAGACGAAAGAGTGATTCACACGCGCAGCGTCCTTCTGATAGTCTAAGAGCACGATGCCAGTCGCTCCCCAGCGAGAAGTCGAGGCTTTTCGAGTCCGTCCAGTTCCCCTCTGGGTGACCATCCTGTTGGCGCTCTTGCTCCAGACCTTCCTCCCCCTCAAGATCCCTCTGGCAGGACTCATGGACTTTCCCTTGCTGGTGACCGTGTATTTCACCTTGGTTCGCCAAAATAAGATTTTCGGCATCGCCTTGGGCACCGGTTTAGGCCTGACGCAGGACGCGCTCTCGCATGGTTACGTAGGCATGTTCGGCATGGCGAAAGCACTAGTCGGCTATCTGGCCGCATTCGCCGCAATCCGCTTCAATGTTGAATCGCTTTTCGCCCGGTCCGTGGTGACCGCTTCTCTCATCCTACTCCACAACCTCTGCATGGCAGGGCTTCAGCACGCCTTGCTCGACTCCCCACCTGCTTTCAATGCGCTGGGCTTAGCCAGCGCAGTTCTGGTCAACGTGGCCCTGAGCCTGATCGTCTTCCCGGTGCTGGACCGCTTCCGCTGAAATGCAGTGACAAGTGCAATTCTGAATAGTGAATGGTAAATGGCGATCGGTGCGCAGTGAATAATAAATCATGAATTGCCGGGGGCCACCGCCGCGGAAAAAAAACTGCGGCCGCAAGTGACAATTTATCTTTCACCATTCACTATTCACCATTCACCATTTACTATTCACTATTCGTAATTCCTGCTAAAATCTCGCTCTGGCCCGACTCGATTCAAAGACTTTACGGGCCACCTCAAGGAGGATTTTTCCATGGCAACAACTTTAGGCGTCATAATTGGCAATCGTGGTTTCTTTCCCGCTATCCTGGCGCGGGACGGGCGGGAAGAAGTTTTGCGCACTCTCGAGGCGCAAGGTTATAAGAGCATCTGCCTGACTCCGCAAGATACAAAATACGGCTCGGTTGAAACCCTTCAGGATGCTCGTAAGTGCGCAGCCCTGTTCAAGCAGCATAGGGACGAGATTGACGGTATCCTCGTCAGCCTTCCCAACTTCGGCGATGAGCGCGGCGTGGCCAACTCCATCCGCATGTCGGGGCTGGAAGTGCCCGTCCTGATCCATGCCTTTCCGGATGAGCCTGGGAAGATGCTGGTGAGCTCGCGCCGCGACAGTTTCTGCGGAAAGATGTCGGCCTGCAACAACCTCTGGCAATACGGCATCCGCTATACGCTTACCTCGCTTCACACGGAAGCTCCCTCCTCTCCGGTTTTCGCGGACGACTTGAAGGCTTTTGCCGCCACCTGCCGGATTGTGAAGGGGCTTAAGAGCGTCCGGGTGGGCGTGATCGGCGCGCGACCTGCAGCCTTCAACACCGTGCGGTTCAGCGAGAAGCTGATGGAGAACCATGGCATCAGCGTCGAAACGCTCGACCTCTCCGAAGTCCTGGGGCGCATTCAGCGTCTGAAGGATGACGACGAAAACGTGAAAGCGAAAATCGCCGCCATTCAAGGCTATGCCCCCACGCAGGGCGTTCCCTCAGCTTCCCTATTGAAAATGGCAAAGTTCGGCTTGGTGGTGGACGAATGGCTCAAGGCTAACGAACTCGTGGGCTCCTCCGTTCAGTGCTGGACGGCCATGGAGGAGTTCTTCGGCGTCGTACCTTGCACGCTGATGAGCATGATGTCCAACAACCTCATGCCCAGCGCTTGCGAGACGGACATGATCGGAATGATTTCGATGTACATCCTGCAGCTTGCCGCCGGCGAGCCCAGCGCCATCGTAGACTGGAACAACAACTACGGCGAAGACCCCGATAAAGCTGTGATCTTCCACTGCTCAAATCTTCCCAAGCACTTTTTCGAAGATTTCAAGATGGATTTCCAGGAGATCATCGCGGGCTCGGTGGGCAAGGAAAACACCTTCGGAACCGTGGTCGGCAAACTGAAGAGCGGTCCGCTCACTTATTGCCGCGTTTCCACAGACGACCTGAACGGCAAGCTGCGCGCCTACGTCGGCGAGGGCGAAATCACGGGCGACCGGCCACAGAGTTTCGGCGGCTACGGTGTGGTCAGGATACCGCAAATGCAAAAGTTGCTGAAATACATCTGCAACCACGGCTACGAGCATCACGTGGCCGTCAACCGCAGCCATTACGGCCGCGCCGTCGCTGAGGCACTGACCAATTACAAAGGCTGGGAGACATATCACCACCAGCCCGACGGCTGCTGAAAAGAGCATGAGGGCGGACTAAGGCAAGGCCCACGTGTATCAGGCGCGCCACCTCGCTTGATTTATGCTGTCAATGGTCATTATAATATGACCATGGGCATTCGGAGGTGGATATGAAGTCGATGGGGGCGGGGGAATTCAAAGCGCGCTGCTTGAGAGTTATGGACCAAGTTCGAGCCACGCGGCAGCCCGTGGTAATCACGAAGCGAGGGCGGCCAGTGGCCAAGCTGGTTCCAGTGGACAGGCGCGGCGACGATATCTTTGGCTGTCTCAAAGGCGTCTTCCAGATCGTTGGGGACATTGAATCGCCTGTCGTGCCTCCTGAGGAATGGGAGGCGAACCGGTGATTCTTCTCGACACTCATGTCCTGACTTGGCTGCTGGTGGAGCCGGAGCACCTTTCGGGCGCAGCGGCTTCAGCGATCCGCTGTGCGAGGAGAAACCAAGGAATTGCTTTGGCTGCCATCAGTCTCTGGGAACTCGCGAGGCTATTTTCACAAGGACTTGTGAAGGGACGAGGTACTGTCGAGACATCCGTACGGACGCTTGTCGAGGAGTCCGGCGCAGAAGTCAGGCCCATTACGCCGGAGATTGCAGCGCTGGCCTGGCAGTTTCCAGACGATTTCCCACGCGACCCCGCCGATCGCCTCATCGCGGCCACGGCGCGAGCTGAGGGAATGACATTGATAACTCACGACCAGCGAATTCGCCAAAGCCCCCTTCTCAAGACGTTATGGTAGTCCCGTGGAGTGGACAGGGTCGCGTCACGCAACGTCCGACTTCGCAGCGCCACAACCCCATTTGATCGGGAGGAACAGATGCAGCGGAGAATCGTGTTGATAGCAGTTTTCGCGGCGCTGCTCGCAATGTTGACGTCCACGAGTTCTGTTCGAGGACAAACGTCAGCAACGGCAGCACCGCAGACACCAACGGGTGCGATTGCCCCGGCGTCAACTAGCGCGCACTTTGATCCCGCAGCCGCGACCAATGCCTACCTGGCGAGTGTGCCGCCGGATAAGAAGGCCAAGTCGGATGCCTACTTCGAGGGCGGATACTGGCTCATTCTGTGGGATTTCCTGGCTTCCTCAATTGTCTTCTTGTTATTGCTGGTGACCGGCTTGTCGGCGCGCATGCGCGACCTGGCAGAGAGAATCACACGTTTCAAGCCGATCCATACTTTCCTTTACTGGGTCCAGTTCCTGGTGCTCACGTCGCTTCTTACCTTCCCTCTCACTGTTTACGAAGGATTCATCCGCGAGCACAAGTACGGCCTGGCAACACAAACCTTCGGCCCTTGGATGGGCGATCAACTAAAGGGATTGGGGGTATTTGTGGTTCTTGGCGGGCTGCTGATGATGGCGCTTTACGGGATCGTGCGGCGACTGCCGCGCACCTGGTGGATTTGGGGGGCGATTACGAGCGTCGTCTTCCTCTGTTTCTTCTCCCTGATCGAACCGGTGTTCATCGCCCCGCTGTTCAATAAGTACACGAAGCTCGAAGACCCAGCTATCCGCGACCCCATTCTCAGCATGGCGCGCGCCAACGGCATCTCGGCAAAGGACGTCTACGTTCAAGACGCTTCGCGGCAGTCCACACGCATTAGCGCGTTCGTCATCGGGTTCCTCGGTACCGAGCGCATTGTCCTTAACGATAACCTGCTGAAGCGTTGCTCAGTGGCCGAAATCGAAGCGGTGATGGGCCATGAAATGGGTCACTACCTCATGCACCACGCTTACAAGGATTTGATGTTCTTCGGCATCGTCATTGTCCTGGGTTTTGCCTTTCTGCGTAAAGGCTCCGAATGGGCACTGGGGCGGTGGGGGGACAAGTGGAGAGCCCACACGGTCGGAGACTTGGCCGCGCTGCCGCTTTTCGCCCTCCTCATTTCTTCCTACTTCTTCGTGCTTACCCCAATCGACAACACCTACTCCCGAGTCGAGGAATACGAAGCGGACATCTTCGGGCTCAATGCGGCTCGCCAGCCGGACGCCGAAGCCTCGGTTGATCTCAAGCTCGCTGATTACCGCAAGCTCGATCCCGGCCCTATTGAGGAATTCCTCTTCTACGATCACCCCAGCGGCCGGACACGCATTTACGCTGCTATGCGGTGGAAAGCGGAGCACTTGCACGAGCTGGGGAACAGGGAATAGGGAACAGGGAACAGGCAACAGCGAACAGGGGTAAAGGGTGAAGGCTAAAGGCTAGGGACTAAAGGCAAGAGCTAAAGCCTAAGTGGCGTTGGCCTTTGTCCTACCCCTTAACCTTTAACGCTAATCCCTGTTCTCTACTAAATCAATTGCCTTGAATTGCAGCACTTCGTATGCTATCTTTCTGATTTGATAGAGAGATAGGTCGCCGGGCGTGGCAGTGTGCGGTGCGACCGACCTGAGAGTGTAGGCAGGTTCGCTCGGACCAACGTATTCTCGGCCCCGGTGGTTTTATGTAAATGGAAGTTCGATTTCCGGAACATGAACGCCCTCCTGCCTGGAAGATCGCTTTCTTCCAATACGCCGTGGCTCTGACCTTCCTCGGGCTGCTGGTTGGATACTGGCGGATACAAATCGGCCAGCATCGTCTTTACGTCGAACAAGCTGAACGCAATCGGGTGCGCAACCTGCCGGTTATCGCTCCACGCGGGAGGATTCTGGACCGCGAAGGGCGCGTGCTGGCGGACAATTTCCCGGCATTCAGCGTGCAGTTGATGCGCGAAAGCGCCTCCATCCTGGCGCCCGAGCGCGCGCAAGGAATAGCGCGAGGATTGGGTCTTGACCCCGTCGAGATGCAACGCCTGATGGAGCATGCGGCCCGGCTGCCGCGGTTTCAACCTATCCTTCTGAAGCAGTCAGCGACTCTCGATGATATCGCCTTCGTGGAAGCTCACCGGCTTGAGTATCCCGAATTGGTCCTCATCCAGGTGCAGCAGCGCCTTTACCCCAAGCGCGAAGTAGCCGCCGCAACCCTGGGTTACGTGGGCGAGGTGTCGGAGGATATGATCGCCAAGGCCGGCTCACCTTATCGGCCCGGTGACGTGGTGGGCAAGTTCGGAATCGAGCGTCAGTACGACCAAATCCTCTCCGGACGTGACGGCATGAGGCGGGTGATTGTGAACAGCCGCGGTGAGGAAGTGGGCTCGCTCACCACCATCAACGCCCTGCCGGGAAACGATCTGAGGCTGACGATCGATCTGGATCTACAGATGGCGGCAGAAGCCTCCTTGGGCGATCAGCCCGGCGCCGTGGTGGCTCTTGACCCCCGGACCGGCGAGGTGCTGGCCATGGTCAGCCACCCCTCGTTTGACCCCAACGATTTCGCCAAGCACATCGACCGCGGGGAGTGGGAAAAACTCACCGACGATCCGATGAAACCCATGATGAACAAAGCCATACAGGCCCAACTGGCGCCGGGCTCGGTCTTCAAAGTCGTTACTGCTACCGCCGCCTTGGAAACAGGGACCATCCAACCGGACTTCACCTTGAATTGCGCGGGCGTGGTTAATATCTACGGGCACACCTACCACGACTGGGTCTGGGAGAAGCACAGGGGACACGGCAGCGTTGACTTGCACCGCGCTATTATTGTTTCCTGCGATGTGTACTTCTACACGTTGGGAAAGCTCCTGGGAATCGAGAAAATCGACTATTTCGCTAACCGCCTGGGGTTAGGCGCACGAACTGGAATCGATTTGCCTGCCGAGGCGCCAGGACTGATCCCCTCGCCCGAATGGGTACAAAAGGCTTTTAAGCGAAAATGGTGGGCGGGCGAGACTATGTCCGTTGCCATCGGGCAAGGAGCGGTGGTGGTTACGCCTTTGCAGTTAGCTCATACGATGGGCGCCATCGCCTGGGGCGGAACCTTTTCCCGCCCCCATCTGGCTTTCAGGAACCAATTGCTGGCCCTGGGAGTTGATCCCCCCGACGATCGCGAGCAGAGCTTTCCTCTGAGCGAGAGCACGCAGGAGGCGTTAACGCGCGGCCTGTGGGGTGTTGTCAACGAAGGCGAAGGGACGGGCGCCAGCGCTCGCTGCCCGGGAATAGATATTGCTGGCAAGACCGGGACCGCCCAGGTTGTCAGTGTTGATTTGCAAAAATCGGAGCGTAACGCAAATTTCAAGAACAACGCCTGGTTTGTCGGCTTTGCTCCCAGCAGTAAACCTGAGATCGTTGTGGCCGCGCTTGTCATGCAGGGTGAACACTCGGCCGTGGCGGCCCCCTTGGCGCGTGAAGTGATTAAAGCTTATTTTGACAAGAAGACAGCGCAGAAGCCTCCGCTGGTACAAACCCAGAACCAAGCGCGAATGCTGAGCAAAGCCGTCGCGGTGCAATCCACAATGCCGGCCAAACTCGCGGAATTTCGCTAGGAGGAGTTCGCAAAAGGATGAGCGTGCGGTTTCGGTTTCGCGATATAGATTGGCTGCTTCTTGGACTGGCTGTTGCTATTGCCGTGATTGGAGTTGTTGAGATTTACAGCACCACAGCGCATTCCGCCCTCGAAGGCCAGCACAAAAAGCAGATTTATTGGTTAATCCTAAGCGTCGTTCTGGCGTTGGTGATCAGCCACTTGGACTACCACTTCCTTCTCGAGCAGACTCCGTGGCTGTACATCTTGTCAGTGCTCGTTTTGGGAGAGATGCTGGTTGCTGGGCATACCGTCGCCAGGACCAAGAGATGGATACATTTAGGCGGATATACTTTCCAGGTGTCAGAGTTAGTCAAATTGGTTATAATACTATCGGTGGCGGCGTACTTTGCCGAAAGGCGAAGTCAATCCGCTAGTTGGGGCGACTTGGTCAAGCTAGGCTTGTTGGCTGGAGTGCCGGCTATCCTGGTAGCCTTAGAACCTGACCTCGGTACAGCCCTGACATTCTTAGCGATTGTCACGGCGGGCATTCTGCTCGCTGGCATTCGGTGGCAGCAGGTTGCCGTGCTTTTCTTGTTGGGGGCGCTGGCCTTGCCGGTGGGATGGCACTTCCTACGGCCTTATCAGCGCGACAGGATAATGACCTACCTTCATCCGTCACAGGACACACAAGGCACCAGCTACCAGGTAACCCAAACCAAGATTGCAATTGGCTCGGGCGGCCTTTGGGGAAAAGGCATCGGAAACGGCACCCAAAGCCGTCTGGGCTTCATCCCTGTCTCCCATGCGGATTCCATTTTTGCGGCCCATGCGGAGGAGCAGGGATTCGTCGGTACGCTGTTTGTTTTGCTGCTTTACTTCGCGTTGCTGCTCCGCCTGCTGGATGGGGCGCAAATGGCTCCAGATCGTGCTGGAGCGTTTCTGCTGGTTGGACTTGCGTCGGTGTTGTTCTTCCAGGTTGCCGTCAACACGGGGATGATGATCGGGCTCTTCCCGGTGACGGGCATTCCACTGCCGCTCATGAGCCAGGGAGGATCTTCCCTACTTTTCACCTTTCTGGGCCTGGGCGTGGCTATGAATGTCCGGGCAAGGCGATTCGTCAATTAGGTGGACCCCCGATTCAAGGGTAGCTGGGAAAGCGATCCGGCGCGCGACTTAAGAGTTTGAACCTTGAAACTGGCAGCGTTAATGCTAGTGGATCTGCGGACAGGGTGGGTCCGCAATGCTTCGCGCTTGTAGGCGCGGCATCAAAGCCACCTGAGATCGATGCAGCCCGGCCTCGCTTGCGATGAGCTGCATAGCTCGATGAAGCTACCGGGCCAGGGAAGCTGAGGGTTGATCTCCGCCAAGGCGGATGGATCCCCCGGTAAACCCTGAAAAGGAGTTTCCATGCCAAAGGAGATGTTCATCTCTTCGTCTCCTCACGAGACGAAGTTGGCTGTCGTTGAAGACGACCAGTTGGTGGAAGTGTATTATGAGCGCGACACGGACGTAGGGTTGCTGGGCGGGATCTATAAAGGCCGCGTCAGCCGGGTGCTCCCCGGGATGCAATCTGCTTTCGTGGACATTGGGCTGGAGCGAGACGCCTTCCTCTACGTTTCCGATTTCTTTTTCGAGGACCAGGAAGATTACGACAAGATCCTCGAGGAGGCGGAAGCTTGCGCGGTGGACTTTACAGTAGAACAGGGGCAAGCAACGGTGGGGGCTACCCCACCTGCCGAGGCGACGAATAAAGAAGCAACGCCTCAGAGGGGCGCTCCTGTTCCGGCAATCTCACAAATGCCCAGCGTGGCCGCGCCAGCCCAAGCGCCACTCGAAAGCCTGCCTGTCGAGACAATCACCCCTGAAGCGAAAGTCACCCCCGCAGCAGGGGCAACCCCTGCTGCTTCCGTTTCACCTGGACCCCCGGGAGAAGCGCATGAACAGGGTCATTTCGAGCCGCGCGGCCGCCGCTGGCGGCATCGAGGGCGAAGGTTTGGCGAGCATCGCCAGGGAGAGCACAAGTTCGTCCCACGGCAGGAGAGTTCTGCTCCTTCCGCGTTCGAGATCTTGCCCGGAGAATCCCTGGCGAAGTATAGCCATGCGGTCCCCGAGTCGCCAGAGCTTGCCATTGAGGAGGGCATTCCTGCCGAGCAAGAGGCAGTGGAGGCCGAGGCTCTGGAACAAGCCCGTCAGCTGACGGGTGGTGCCGCAGAGATTGCTCCGGCAGAATCTGAGGGTCTGGAGCCGTCGTCGGCGGAGGCTTCTTCCTCCGCAATTGACCAGCAGGAAATTGCATTTCTCCCTGAATCGACGGTCGGGGAGGAACTGTATCCCACCCCCGCGACGGCAAGTGAAAGACTTGGCCCAAGCCCGGAGGCGGAGACTGTCGTGGAGAGCGCTTGGGTGATTCCTCCCGCGCCTTCTGTAGCCTCGGAGGGCGAGCCTGTCGTCGGTCCTACGGAACGAGCGAGACCTTCAGCAGCCCCGGTGGCGGAAGTTTACACTCCGACTGAACAGCCGGGAGCAGAACCCGGTCCGGTCGCTCTGGAAACAGGACAAGCCTTTGCCGAGCCACGAATTGTCGAGGCGGAGGCAGCGCCACAGACTCCCGGGACGCCTTGCGTCGAAGCGGCGCACGAGTTCGCAACCGCCGAGTCTGATGTCGAGGCTCCCTACGAGACCGCCAGCCCATCGGACGAGCGGATGGCAGGAGGCGCTGCAGAACTCGCTTCTGTCGGCGAGAAGACGGAGCAAGCCCTCGCCGAATCCGGCCAGGAAAAAGATCAACCCTCCGAGACGATTCCTGAGCCTGCCTCACCCATGGTAGAGGAGGAAACGCGGGCTCCGCAGGAGCCTGCGCCCGTTCAGGCAGGAACCGCCGAGACTCCTGGCGCGCCCAGCGAAGGAACGTACACGGTGCGGGAGCCTCACCAACGCCCGCGCTTCGCGCCCCGGCGTGGTCGGAAAGGGCGCCGAGGAACGGGCTATCAGGGCCGGAGCGAGCCCCGGCGGGAGTCACGGCCCGGCAACAATCAGCCGGTCCAGATCTCGAAGCTGCTCAAAGAGGGTCAGGAAATCCTTGTGCAGATCTCCAAAGAGCCGTTGGGTACGAAGGGTGCGCGCATTACTTCTCACATCGCGCTGCCCGGCCGCTACCTGGTCTACATGCCCACGGTCGACCACATCGGCGTGTCGCGGAAGATCTTATCTGAGGAGGAGCGCCTGCGTTTGAGGAACATCGTCCTCGAACACAAAGGCTCCTTGACCGGCGGCTTCATCGTGCGAACAGCCGGCCAGGGCCGTGACGAGGAAGAGTTGAAAGCGGACCTGAAATTCCTCTCCACGCTCTGGAATGAAATACGGAGCAAAGCGGAACGCGTAAAAGCTCCTGCGCTGATCCATCGCGACCTCGATCTGGTCCAGCGGGTCCTGCGCGATACGCTTACCCCAGATTTCAAATGCGTGCGGGTGGACAATGAAATCCAATACGAGCGTGTCTTGGATTTTGTGAATCGCAGTCAGCCCTCCTTGATCGGCAAGGTCAAACTCTACACCCGGGAGACGCCGCTGTTCGAGGAGTCCGGCATCCAGGCGGAAATCGAAAAGGCGCTCAGGCCCAAAGTGTGGCTCAAGTCTGGAGGCTATATTGTCATCAACCAGACCGAGGCCTTGGTGGCCATTGACGTTAACACGGGCAAATACGTGGGCAAAACCAACCGCCTGGAAGACACCATCCTGAAGACCAACTTCGATGCCGTGAACGAGATCGTCCGCCAGGTTCGCTTGCGGGACCTCGGCGGCATCATCGTCGTGGACTTCATTGACATGGACGAGCGCAAGAACCGTGCCAAAGTGACCCAGGCATTGGAGGAGGCCCTGCGTAGCGACCGGGCGCCCACCAAGGTCATCGCCTTCCACGATTTTGGTTTGGTGGCCATCACCAGGAAGCGAGTCAAGCAATCCCTGGAACGGACGCTGTGCGAGCGTTGCAGCTACTGCTCCGGCTCAGGGTGGGTCAAGTCTACCACCACGGTTTGTTATGAGATTCTGGCTGAAGCTCGGAAGATGGCTAGCCAGATCGAAGGTAAGGTAATGACCCTGCGCGTGAACCCCGAAGTGGCCAAGGCTCTCAAGTCTCGCGAAGGGACGTTGCTTTCCGAGCTCGAATCAATCACCCACAAAGACGTTATCATCAAAAGCGATCCGGTCGTGCATCAGGAAAGGTTCGAGATTTTCTGAGACAGGATTCAGGAGTCAGAATTCAGGAGTCGGGAAGCACAGCGCAAGTTCTTCCCCTGAATCCCGAATCCTGAGTCCCGAATCCTGCATGGCGCTACGAGAACTTTGTGCGTTTCCAAAGTACCGCGCCGCAGGCGACGAGAAAGCCCAGCATGGCGAGGGCGCGCATTAGCGTCTAATAAAGGTTTATCGCCATAGGGGGGCGTCGCGCTCCTCGCGCCAGCAAGAGGAAGACCCTCACGGCCGCGACGACGATTGGAACATCCCACCAATGGTGGGCCGACGCCTGATGGCTCATGACGCAATGGCGCGATAAAGGAGTTTGCCATGCCCAACAAGCATTACCACATCGCCCTCATTCCCGGTGACGGGATTGGTAAGGAAGTGATTCCTGCCGCCGTTAAAGTCCTGCAAACGGCGGCAAGGATTTTGGACGAGGGCTTCAGCTTGTCCTTCGAAGCATTCGAGTGGGGATGCGAGTACTATCTCCGCACCGGCCGCATGATGCCGGAGGACGGCCTTGAACAACTTCGCTCATTCGACGCCATTCTTCTCGGCGCCATTGGACATCCGACCGTCCCGGATCACGTATCGCTCCGCCAACTCTTGCTGGCTATTCGCTTTGGGTTTGACCTGTACGTCAATTTGCGCCCCATTGAAATTCTACCCGGCCTCGAATCGCCGCTGCGTGGGAAAGGGGCCGAAGACATTCGGATGCTCTTCATTCGTGAAAACACGGAGGGAGAATATTGTGGTCTGGGGGGCAGGTTCAAGCGCGGCACACCCGATGAAGTCGCGGTCCAGGAGTCGATTTTCACGCGCAAGGGCGTGGAGCGCGTGATTCGCTATGCCTTCGAGCAGGCGCGCCGCCGGCCCCGCCAGCGCCTGGCAAGCGCCACCAAGTCTAATGCCATGGCCTACACGATGGTCCTGTGGGATGAAGTGCTCTACGAGGTCGCCAGGGATTATCCCGACGTCCACGTGACGAACTACCATGTGGATGCGCTCGCCGCGCGTATGATTAATCACCCGGAAAGCCTGGACGTGGTGGTGGGCTCGAACCTGTTTGCAGATATCCTCACCGACCTTGGCGGCGCCTTGCAAGGAAGCCTCGGCCTGGCGGCGAGCGCTAACCTGAACCCGGCTCAGCGGATCGGTCCTCCCGTGTTCGAGCCCGTGCACGGCAGCGCCCCGGACATCGCTGGGCGTGGCATCGCGAACCCCATCGCCGCCATTTGGGCCGCGGCGTTGATGATGGAGCATCTCGGAGAACCAGAAGCGGGCGCGCGCATTCTCGAGGCTCTCAAGAAGGTGACTGGGGAGCAACGTGTCCGCACGCCTGACCTGGGCGGCAGCAGTACGACGGAAGAATTTGCGGCGGCTGTGATCGACAGGGTAGTTCCATAGTGGAACCCTTCAGTCTGAGCGTCGAGTTTCTCCTAAGTAACTCCTCACCCGGCCCGCTTCCCGATGAAGTGCATCGGGCCAGCGGGCCACCCTCTCCCCAAGGGAAAGGGCAGTTTTCGTAACTTCAACGCGCGCCAAAAATGATAGTCCTCTCCCTGGGGAGAGGAGCCTGAAACCCCGGCGAGCGGGGACCTCGTTACATTGTGCTGGGGTTTTCCTGACCGGCGTATCCGGAGCGGGAGGGAGCGCCGCTAGAGAGTTGAGAAAGCCAGGGCCTGATCGAGGTCCTGGATCAGATCCTCCACTGCTTCTACGCCTGCCGAAAGCCGCACTAACCCGTCAGTAATGCCGATGGCCAACCGCTGCTCGCGTGGAACCGCCCGGTGGCTCGTGGACGCGGCATGAACAATTAGCGAGCGGGTGTCGCCGAGACTTGCAGCGCGGGCAAAAATCTTCACCCCATCCATGACCTTCTTTCCGCCCTCATATCCTCCTTTCACTTCAAAACTCATCATGGCCCCGAAATCCTTCATCTGCTTCTTGGCCACATCGTGACCGGGGTGGTCGGGCAAGCCGGGGTAGTTCACCCGCTCAACGCGGGGATGGTGAGCGAGAAATTCTGCAATCTTCCGGGCGTTGGAGCATTGAGCAGGCACGCGGAGGTGGAGTGTGCGGGTGCCTCGCAGAATCAGCCAGGCATTGAATGGACTGAGGCATCCGCCGAAGTCGCGGATGATTTCTTGATTGAGATAGTGAATGTAATCTCTGGGGCCGATCACTGCCCCAGCCATGGCGTCGCCGTGACCGCACAGGTACTTGGTGGCAGAGTGCACGACGACCGTCACACCCATCTTCAGAGGCTGCTGGAGAGCCGGTGAAGCAAAGGTATTGTCCATCATGGAGGGGATGCCGCGCGCGCGGGCAAGTTGAGCGAGAGCCTCGATATCGAGGATCTCGAGGATGGGATTGCTGGGAGTTTCGAAGTAAATCAACTTAGTGTTGGGCTGAATAGCCTTTTCGAATTCCTCGACATGCGTGGACTGAACAAACGTGGTGGAAGCACCCAGGCTGGGGAGTTTCTTGTTGAGGAAATCGTACGCTGCCCCGTAGAGTGACCGCGCCGCTACTACGTGGTCACCCGCTCGGACATATCCCAGTATGGCCGAGGAGATGGCGGCCATGCCCGTGGCAAAAGCCTGGGCGGTTTCGCCGCACTCCAGCGCGGCCAGTTTTTCTTCCAGCGCGTGCACGGTGGGATTGCCGTAACGCGTGTACATATAACCGGGCTTCTCCCCGCCGTATACGGCGGCCATCTCATCCGCATCGGCGGATACAAAAGTCGTGGATTGATATATGGGCGTGTCGAGCGCTCCGGTTACGCGGCACGGGGATTCTCCGGCGTGGACCGCCAAGGTCTCGAATCTATAATCTTCCTTCATTAGGCACCTCCCGAAAGCATTGAGTGATTGATTCGTTGAGCCATTCAATCATCGAAAAACGGGTGCGAGGGCCACCGCAGTTTTGGATTTTGAATTTGGAATTGCTCTCCGCCTTTCCGCCCCTGCCTACTGTTTTCCCCCAGCCCCTAGCCGCCAACACCCAGCCCCTGGAATGGCTTTCTTTCACCACCCTGTTAGGGTAGCCTTCACACCCCACAATGGGAAGAGCCAATTGGCGGAATTTCAAAAAGTCCACTTCGGGTAATTGTGCTTGAACCCGAACTCTGAAGTTGCAGTTGTGCAGAGACGGGGTACAACCCAGGCATGTCATCCTGAGTCCCGACTTGTCGCGACGAAGGATCTCGGCAGTTCGCAGGCAACCTTCATCCGTCAGTTGAAGGACTGGGCGGTCCGGCAGGGCGGGACCGCCCTACTACCAGTTTCTCGAAGCGCTGGACAGCGTTTCGGGAAATGTTCTAGACTTTTCTCTTGCTGGTGAAGGATCCGTTGCCAGGGGGGTGAGGCATGGCCTTATGTCCCGAATGCCGTACCGCAATTGACATCGAAGATGATGTCGAAGAAGGGCAGACGATGGACTGCCCCGAGTGCGGAGCTGAATTGCAAGTTGTGAACACAAATCCCGTGGAACTGGAATTGGTCTCGAACGAGGAAGAAGAAGAGGAGGGCTGGTAATTTGAGTACTCGTCTCCCTTTGATCGTTGCCCTCCCGTTGTTGCGAGCTCGGCCGAGCCGCTTTTCGACGCGGAGGATCAGTTGGGGCGTTCGCGTCCTGTGCGGCGTGCTCGCTGTTGCCTGGCTGCTCCAGGCTCCGGGTCTGGCGGCGAAGGAAAAAGCCCCCACCACCAAGACGGTGAGCGGCGCGGTGACGGACAAGGCCGAGAACGGAATTAGCGGCGCCACCGTGACGCTCAAGGACCTCACGACGGGAAAAACCGTAGCCATATACACTGGGGCCAATGGGCAATATCAGTTCTCTGACCTCGATCCGCAACACGATTATCAGATCCAGGCAAGCTTCAAAGGTGTGTCTTCGGAAACCAGACAGCTCAACTCCTTCGATACTCGCAGAAAGCTGGTTGTAAACCTGACCATCCCCCCGCCAGGCTCTTAGGCTCCTCTCAAATCCCATCCCTCGTGGGCTTCGAGCGCGGTGAAGATGTCACCGGCACAATTACGGGTAGCGCGCGTGGAACAATTTCGATCGTGGCGGGGAGTTCCTGCATGAATTCCCCGTCCCCGAAAAGCTCCAGACGAGAGGTGGTGCTCAAGGAGACCTTGTGGGCTTGAAAGTAGATGATGCGAGGATGTCTCAAGTGTTCCCCGCGGTAAGCGCGAGGGACCCATTGCAAGAGTTCCAATTTCCCCATGTAAGGGACGACGCAGACGTCCAATAAGCCATCATCAAGTTTTGCTCGCGGCGTAAGATGAATTCCCCCTCCGTAGGAAACGTTGTTTCCTACCACGGCAAAGACGACGTTTCCCGAGAACTCCTGAACGTCCGAGACAATCTTGAGCGGCTCCGGACGATACGACCTGAGGCAGCGGAGAATTGACCAGGCATAGGCCCACGGGCCGCGCAGACGGCGGACGCGCTCGTTGGCATACCGGGTTACAACCGAGTCAAAACCTGCTCCGGCAATGCAGCCGTAAACTGTGTTTCCCGCCCGCCCCAGGTCGATTCGGCGAGTGTTGCCGGCGAGCAGCACTTCCGCAGCCGCGCGCGCTTGAGAAGGGATTCCCAAACCTTTCGCGAAATCGTTCCCGCTCCCAGCGGGAATAATCCCAAACGGGATTTCACTCCCCGCGATTCCGTTCAGAACGTAGTGGTGCGTGCCGTCACCACCGAGCGAAACGATGGCGTCGGGTTTTTCAGCCGCTGCCCGGCGCGCCAGTGCCTCCAGGTGCTGCGCATCGCGGCTCTCTTGCGCGTCAATCTCGACGCCCTCGCACTCCATGACCTCGAGCGCCTCGCGCAACATGAAGCGTGCCTTGCCTCGGCCTGCGTTAGGATTGAGAAGAATGATAATGCGCATGAGACGGCGCAGAAAGGATGCAAGACACAGGAGGCCAAGTCAAGCGCCCGCGAGACAAGCCCAGGGTCGCTTCAAAGTCCCCGAAAAGTAACGCCCCAAAGCGGCTCTGCCGCCTGCCGTGCGGAAAGGCTTCGCCTTTCCGAGGACCTCGGCCCTGACTAACCCCCTCGACTCGGCTGGAAGGCTGAGCCTTCCAGCCGAGTCGAGGGGAAGACGAGAGGCTCCCTGCCCCGGAAAGCCAGAGGCTTTCCGCACAGCAGGCGGCAGAGCCACTTTTTCCGCGACTTTGACGCGACCCTCGAAGGCGCCCCATGAAAATCCGGAATGCTTCCCCTCCTGGTCCAATGCAGCAAGGGGGATGGTGGCTCTAAGCGACGCGTCGAATCGCCATGATGGTCAGGTCATCCAGGAGCGGGGCTCCAGACCGGAACACATCCAAATCTTCAATGCACGCGGCTACCAGGGTGTGTGCGGATAGCGCGCAGCTTGAAGCTGCCAATTCCTTGAGGCGTTCTGCACCGTACTCTTCTTCATTTGCTGACCGCGCCTCGGAAACCCCATCCGTGTAGAGAAGGAGCACATCGCCGGAAGCCATGTGCGCTTTCTGGGTCGGATAAACTCCCTCGCAAAACAATCCTAGGGGCACGCCTGTAGCTCGAAGTTCCATTACCTTTCCGCCTTGCAGCAACAGGGCAGGGCAATGACCGGCATTGCAGACCTCAATATTACCCGACTGTCCTGCTTGAACCAGGACAAGCGTGGCAAACAAGCTTGATATCGTACTCTGGCAAAAAACACGGCTGGCCCGTTCGACCATGGCCTGAACAGTCAAGCCGGAAGCGATAAGGGTGCGGAAAATGGCGTGTAGCTGGCTCATCAACATGCAGGCGGCAACGCCTTTTCCAGAAACGTCCCCCAGCGCGAAGAAAATATCCTGGGACTCATTCTGGTGAGTTACCACATCGCAATAATCACCACTCACGAGTCCAAGGGGTTGATAGTGAGAGTGGACCTCCCAGCCAGCAAAGGTCAGGTTCTGATTGGGGAGCAATCCTTTCTGAAGTTGTGAAGCAAGCTGCAAGTCCTGTTCCAGCGCCCGGCGCTGGCTCTCGGTGAGGTGATCCAGGCAATATCGGATCAAGGGGTCGGTAATTAATCGGTCTTTTTCAATGGGGTCGTGGCAGGTTTCACAGACGCCATAGGTCCCAGCCTTCATGCGGTCCAGCGCGGAATCCACCTCATTTAGAAGCTGTAGTAGGCTCTCGCTCCCCCTGGCGCTGAATATGGCGGTTTCGAGCCTTTGGCGCCGCTCGAGCAATTGTCCGCGAAGGAAAGATTCTGGAACGTCGGCCATCGTTGTCCCCCTGTTGCAGAAGGATTGCGCCCGGAGGGGCAGCTTCACTGGTCCCTACCGAGACCTTCTCTATTGGATTCAGCAGAGGAGATTTTGGCACACAGCACATGGGGCTGAAAGCCGATTCTTGCTGTTTTTCACGACATGCGTTGTCGCGGCCGCTTGGACAATCGCAAGCCATCGGGAGCACCGCCGGAAAGATCAGCGACTGAAAACGGTCCCCTTGCGTCTCTAACCTCCGAACACCACCTTCACCGGCGGTCGTGCGCCAATCCGAAAGATCACCACGGGGTGTTGACGAGGATCGAAATCCCACGTTGGGTCGGCGAGTCGTTTCCAGTCGGGTTGCTTCGAGTCACCGACCGCCATGTAGACAGCGCCTTCCTTGATCTTTCGCTGGGCTTCGGAGTTTGAAGGGAACAGGCCCAGATCCACCAGCAAACGAAATAGTTTCCGCTTGCTTCCAAGCGGAAATGGGAACTGCTCGACCACGGACGGCAGGCCCTTGTCTCTGAACTGGGCTTCGAAGTCTCGCTGCGCTTGGGCGGCCGCTTCGGCGTCGTGGAAATCCGTGATGATGCGGCGGGCCAAAGACTTCTTGACTTCAAGCGGATGAGCGAGGCCCGAAGCCACGGCCTGCTTGAGCTCCTCGATCTGCGCCGGCGTCATATCGGTTAGGAGCAGGTAATATCGCCACATCAAGTCATCGGAAATTGACATCAGCTTGCCGAACATTTCGGTGGGCGCCTCGTTGATGCCAACGTAATTGCCCAGTGACTTCGACATTTTCTGGACGCCATCGAGTCCCTCGAGAATCGGCATGGTCATGATGACCTGCGATTCCTGCCCGTACTCCTGCTGGATCGTGCGCCCCACCAGCAGATTGAATTTCTGATCCGTCCCGCCCAACTCCACATCCACTTCGAGCGCCACGGAGTCGTAGGCTTGAGCCAGGGGATAGAGGAGCTCGTGGATGGCGATGGGGCGCTGCTCCTTGAGGCGTTTTGAGAAGTCATCGCGCTCCAGCATTCGCGCCACCGTGTACTTGGAGCAGAGCGTGATCCAGTCTCGCCCGGTAAGCTTGCCGAGCCAACGGCTGTTGAAATCCACCACGGTCTTTTCCGCATGGAGAATCTTGAAGACCTGTTTCTTGTAAGTCTCGGCGTTGGCAGCCACCTGCTCAGGTGTTATCGGCTTGCGCGTCACGTTCTGCCCGGACGGGTCGCCAATCAGGCCGGTGAAGTCGCCGATGAGAAAGACGACCGTGTGGCCGAGATCCTGGAAGTGTTTCATCTTGCGGATCACGACCGTGTGGCCGAGATGAATGTCCGGAGCCGTGGGGTCAAAACCCACTTTGACGCAAAGCGGCTTGCCAGTCTGGGCCGAGCGCTCAAGCTTGGCTCTAAGTTCTTCCACGCGGATAGTCTCCTCCGCGCCCTTGGTGAGGTAAGCAAGTTGTTCGTCTATGTTCACGGTGCCTGTAGGATTCCTCTTGAGAGTGAAAGTCCAAAAAGGAATGATACCCGGTGCAAAGCGATTTGGGGAGAAAACTTCTTTGGAGTGCGGCAGCTTGCTGCCGCTTTTCCCGGCGCGAGCTTGCTCGCGCACCCCCTCACATCGCCAAGTCCCGCGGCCAGCAAGCTGGCCTTACGGAAAGCGGCAGCAAGCTGCCGCACTCCAAAGCCAGCTCTCACTCCGCCACAGAGAACTCCAGCTTGTTCTCCGACCGGTCGATGCGGACCAGGCGCACGCGGATTCGTTCCCCGAGGCGAAACGCACGCTTCGAGTGCTGGCCGATGATGGCGCGCAAGCGTTCGCGGTAGACGTAAAAGTCGTCGTCGAGGTTGGTGACCGGGACGAAGCCCTCCACGAAGAGGTCCGTCAGTTCCACGAAAAACCCTTGCTTGATCAGGCCGATGATGAGCGCCTCAAACTCATCGCCGACGTGCTGCGCCATAAAGGAGACTTTCTTCCATTCCATCAGCTCGCGCTCGGCATCGGCGGCGCGGCGTTCCGATTCGGAAGTTTCAAGCCCCAGGGCATGCAATTCTCGCGGATCCACAAACGCCGCGCCGGGTAGTTGTGGCGCGGGCGTCTCGCCCGCTGTCACGCGAGCGTCCTGCTCGCGCACCGGGTTCGCGGGAGCGCGGAATCCTTCCCCTCGAATCCTGTTCCCGATTTCCTGTTCCCTATTCCCAGTTCCCTGTTGCCTCATCGTGCGCGCGTCGCCTCCCTCCTGCGCGAGCGCGGCCTTCAAAATCCGGTGCACGATCAAATCCGGATAGCGGCGGATGGGCGAAGTGAAATGAGTATAGGTGGGCGCAGCGAGGGCGAAGTGGCCGACGTTTTCCTCCGAGTAGCGGGCCTGCTTGAGCGACCGCAGCATCAGGTAGGAAAGAATCCGTTCCTCGGGCTTGCCCTCCAGGCGCTTGGTAAGCCGCTGGTAATTGAATGGGCTGATCTTGAGCTCGCCCTCCAATACTTCGTGAAAGCGCGGGTAGCGGTCGCGCTCGTCGCGCAGCCGCAATCGAGTGCGCCGGGCGGCGGGCAACTCGATGCCCAGCGAGTAGCCGAATGTGGCGGCGATCTCCTCGAACTCAATCACTTTTTTCGCGTCGGGCTTCTCGTGGATGCGGTAAAGCGAGGGAATGCCTTTGCCCTCGAGGTATGACGCCACGGCCTCGTTCGCCGCCAGCATGAACTCCTCGATGATGCGGTGGGCGAAGTTGCGCTCCGAGCGCGTGATGCCGGTCATGCGGCCATGCTCGTCAAACTCGATTTCGGGTTCAGGGAGGTCGAAGTCAATCGAGCCGCGGTCCTCGCGGCGGCGAGCGAGGAGGCGCGCCAGTTCCTCCATCAGCTTGAAGTTCGGGATCAGGGCGGCGTAGCGCTGGCAAGCGGCGGGCTCGCCGGCGAGGATGTCGCGCACGGCGGTGTAGGTCATCCGCTCGGCGCTACGGATGATTCCGGGCAGGAGTTCGTATTCCACCACGCGTCCCGCGGGATCGATTTCCAGCAGCGCGGACATCACCAGCCGGTCCACGTGGGGGTTCAAGCTACAGATGCCGTTCGATAGCTCCAGCGGCAGCATGGGCACGGCGCGGTCGGGGAAATAGACGCTCGTGCCCCGCAGGCGCGCTTCACGGTCGAGCGCCGAGCCGGGCCGGACGTAGTGGGCCACGTCGGCGATGTGAACGTGAAGCAGGTAATTGCCCTGGGCCAGGCGCTCCACGTACACGGCGTCGTCAAAATCCTTGGCCGTCTCGCCGTCAATGGTGACGATGGGCAGGCCGCGAAAATCGCACCGGGCTTCGCGGTCGCGCTCGGGGATGTACTGCGGCGCGGCGCTCGCCTCCGCCAGCACCTCGGCTGGAAAACGATGCGGCAGGTGGAACTTGCGGATCATGATTTCCACGTCCACGCCGAACTCGTCACGGCGGCCCAGGACCTCGACCACGCGTCCGCGCGGCAGGGCGGCAGGACCAGGGTAGTTGGTGATTTCGACGTCCACAATCAGTTCGTCGAGGTCGCGGGCAGTCTGCCGGCGAGACGCCAGCGCTACGGCAGCGTGTCCCTCGGATTCCCCACCGAATTGGCGGTGGCGGTGTAGGGGCGGTTCGCGAACCGCCCCTACCTCAGGAAATTCCTGGCCACGCGGAATGACAATCTCGAAGGGAATTCGCTGGTCGAACGGCATCACGTAGTTGTATTGCGGCCCGCAATGGAATTGGCCCACCACGGTCTTCTGCGCGCGCTCGGTGACTTGAATGACGCGGCCTTCCATCCGGAGCTCGCCCTTAGAGCTCTTGGTGGACCGCTGCACATGCACTTCCACGCGGTCGCCGTGCAAGGCGGAACCCATGCCATCCGGCGGGATGAAGATGTCGAGGTCGGTGCCCGCCAGCGGAACGTCCGGCACGACGAAGCCGTAGCCTTCGCGGTGTCCGATCAAGCGGCCGCTCACCACATTGGGGGATTTCGAGGGGCGCGCAGGGGGAATGCTCGATAGGGGGACGCCATGGCGTGCCCCTACTTCATCGGGGGATTTCGAGGGGCGCGCAGGCGGAATGCCACGTCCGGGAACTTCCGACGCGGCGTGGCGGCCCTTGTGCACCAACGCATAGTGATTTTTCTTCAAGTAGACAAGTTTTCTGCCGCGGGCGAGGTCCTTCAGAACGCTTTTCAACTCGCGCGCCTGGCTCGAACGCAACCCCAACTCGAGCACCAACTCGCGCAGACGGAAAGTTCGCTGCGGATCTTGCTCGAAGAGTTTGAGGATTTCCTGGGGCGAGGGAAATTCGCGCATTGAAGGGGCGTCGAAGCCGAGGCGGCGGAGTTAGCGGATGAAATCGCTGCGCCTACTCGGCGTCCACCGGCTCACGCGCAGGCTCCTTGTTGAGGTCAATTCCCTGAACGACGGGCAGCGGGTGCTTCAGTTGAAGACCCACGAGAATCCAATCCTCGAGCGCGGACCGCAGCTCGTTCTCGCACTCGCGGAGAGAGGTTCCGAAAGCCACGACTCCCGTACAGGAAGGAATGCGGCCTGCATAGCTTCCATCCTCCAGCCTTTCGAAAGCAGCCCGCGCCTGTGCCTGGGCGACATAATCGCTCAAAACATACCGTGGGGTCACACCACACCTCCGCCTCTTGCCTAATTATACCTACATGCAGGGGCGCGCGAAAGTCCGAAGAAAACTGGATAGTATTGCAGTTTGATGTAGAGGCGGCTTTATGCCGCTAACTGGCGAGGTAAACTCGCCGCTACAACATCAAACCGCACCGTTTTCGCTCTTGACAAGAGGCTAGACGTGTGGTAGCCTATGGCAGTTGACCTATGGAAAGCGCCGGCAGAGAGCGCGGGAAGGAGATTCGAAAGCGGCCCGCAGAGGGCGGAAAATGGCAAGAAAATGCAAAAAAGATACTAAATAGAGGGAACGAACCTAAGGATTTATTGAAAATACAGCACTTAGCGTCTTTTGGAACGAAAAACGAACTCAAAACGAACCCAACTTTGAGTCCAAAACAAGGCGATCAAAGCGAAAAAACGGGTTTTGGGCAGCAGGTTCCACGTGAACATCGCGGGCTCGAGCAAGGCCGAATTATGAAGTGTGCAGGCTGGATTATTGATTGGCTACCGGCAGGCGCCGCATATGTCCCGAGGGTTCTTGTCAAAATGTATGCGACGACCCGCAAAGGGTATAATATTCTGCTGTTAGGGAAGCCTCGGCAGACCTAAGAAGATGACAGGAGAAAACCACCAATCCGCAGTTTGTCGCGACGCCGCCCACGCCTCTGCGGCGGAACCTTCCGGTCTCCTCTTTGACATCATGCGCTATGCCCTGCACGACGGCCCTGGCATTCGAACCGCGATCTTTTTCAAAGGGTGTCCACTGTCTTGCTGGTGGTGCCACAATCCTGAGGGCCAAAGCCCCAAGCCAAACCTGATGTTTTTCGAGGACCGCTGCCTGGGTTGCGGAGACTGCATCCAGGTTTGTCCCCATGGGGCGGTCGTGCGGCGGAATGGTGTAATCCACACTACATCAGCGTGTCAGGTCTGCGGAACCTGTGCCGAGACGTGTCCGAGCGGCGCCCGAAAAGTGGCCGGGCGCTGGATGACAGTTTCGGAAGCGATGCGTGAAATAGAAAGAGACCTGATCTTCTGGGATGAATCCGGCGGCGGCGTTACTTTCTCCGGGGGCGAGCCCCTGGCGCAGCCGCGCTTCCTCGACTCACTCCTCGATGCGTGCCGCGAAAAACGTATCCACACCGTTGTCGAAACGTGCGGCCTGGCGAAGAAGGAGTTGGTGCTCGACCTCAGTGAGAAGGTGGACCTGTTCTTATTCGACTTGAAGATTCTCGATCCGTTGAAACACAAAAACTACACCGGCGTGCCCAATGATTCCATTCTGGCGAACTTGGAGGCGCTGGCGCAACGAAAGAAGCCGGTGGTTGTGCGTTTCCCAATCATTCCCGAAATAAATGACGATAGCGAGAACATCCGGCAGATGATCGCGTTGCTCTTGCGGCTTCACCTCCGGCGGATCCATCTCTTGCCGTACCATCAAACCGGAACGGAGAAATACAAGCGACTGGGTCTGGGTTTTCGTCTGCAAGATGTCAAAGCCCCTCCTCCAAGCCTGGTGGCAAGAATAGCAGGAGAGTTTGAGGGAGCGGGCTTCAATGTGAAAATAGGTGGCTAACCATGAACGAACGAGTAGCAAGATTGCGGCAGAGAAGCCTCGAGGCCGAGCCCACACTATCCTTAGAGAGGGCAGCGCTCATCACAGAGTACTATCGAGATTGCCGTACCGCTTCGGTCCCCGTCCTTCGGGCCCAGGCGCTGCGGCATTTGATGGAGAAGAAGAACATTTATATTGGCAACGACGAGCTGATTGTGGGCGAGCGTAGCCCCTCGCCCAAGGCTGCGCCCACCTATCCCGAACTCTGCTGCCACAGCATGGAAGACCTCGAGATCCTCAATTCGCGTCCCAAGATTTCCTACCATGTCGATGCAGACGCGAAGACTATTCAGCGCGAACAGGTCATCCCTTACTGGCAAGGCCGCTCGATACGCGACCTCATTTTTCGGGAGATGTCTCAAGAATGGAAAGACGCCTACGAGGTCGGCATCTTTACGGAGTTCATGGAGCAGCGCGCTCCAGGCCACACGGCGTTGGGGGATGTGATCTACGGTAAGGGTCTGCTCGACCTGAAATCCGAAGTCGAAACGAGTCTCAGCCGCCTGGACTTCCTGAATGATCCCGAGGCTTTCCTCAAGCAAGAGGAGCTCAGGGCGATGGGGACAGCTGCCGGCGCCATCATCCGTCTCGCTGAGCGACATGCCGAAAAAGCCGAGGAGATGGCAGCCCATGAATCGAATCCCCAACGCCAAGCCGAGCTTAGAAAAATTGCGGACGTCTGCCGGCATGTTCCAGCCCACGCGCCGCGAGATTTCTGGGAGGCCTTGCAGGCCTACTGGTTTACGCACCTGGGCGTAATCAGCGAGCTGAATACCTGGGACTCCTTCTGCCCAGGGAGGTTGGACCAACATCTTTACCCCTTTTACGAGAAGGGTCTCGCCGACGGAACGCTTACTCGTGACAGGGCCAAAGAACTGCTCGAATGCCTTTGGGTGAAATTCAATAATCAGCCCGCGCCGCCCAAGGTCGGCGTGACGGCTGCGGAGAGCGGCACTTACACCGACTTTGCCAACATCAACAACGGCGGCCTCAAAGCGGATGGCTCGGATGGCGTCAACGAGCTCACTTACCTGATCCTCGAAGTGGTCGATGAAATGCGGCTGCTGCAACCGTCTTCGAACTTGCAGTTGAGCAAGAAGAGCCCGGAGCGTTTCCTTAAGCGCGGCATCGAGATTATCCGCAAAGGTTGGGGCCAACCCTCGATTTTCAACGCCGACCTGGTAGTGGAGGAGCTGCTGCGGCAAGGGAAGTCGATTGAAGACGCCCGCAGCGGAGGAACCTCCGGCTGCGTGGAGACGGGGTCATTTGGCAAGGAAGCCTATATCCTTACCGGTTACTTCAACCTGACCAAGGTGCTTGAAATCACGCTGAACAACGGACTCGATCCCCGTACCGGCAAGCGCATTGGGCTGGACACGGGCGATCCGCGGAACTTCAGTTCCTTCGAGGAGTTGTTTGCCGCGTACCGGAAGCAGTTGCACCGCTTCATTGAAATCAAGGTCAGGGGAAACAACATCATCGAGCGGACTTACGCCAAGTATATGCCCGCTCCTTTCCTCTCGCTGCTCATCGAAGACTGCATTGCAAAGGGCAAGGATTACAACGATGGTGGTCCTCGCTACAACACCACTTACATCATGGGGGTGGGCCCAGGCAGTTGCACGGATAGCTTGGCGGCAATTCGCTATCACGTCTTTGATCGTAAGGACGTAACGATGGCGGAACTGCTCGAGGCATTAGAAGCCAATTTTGAGGGCCATGAAAGAACCATGCAGGTGCTCTTGAACAAGACCCCCAAGTATGGCAACGATGACGAGTATGCGGACGCCCTTCTAACGGACTTGTTCAATGCTTTTTATGATGAGGTCAACGGCCGAAAGAACACCAAGGGCGGCTACTACCGGGTGAATTACCTTTCAACCACCTGCCACGTCTATTTTGGGTCTGTAACCGGGGCCACACCCGATGGGCGTAAGGCGTATGAGCCGCTGTCGGACGGCATCTCTCCGGTGCAGGGCGCCGACCGGCGCGGCCCCACGGCTGTGCTCAAATCCGCGGCGAAGATGGATCACGCCCGCACCGGCGGTACCCTGTTGAACCAGAAGTTCACGCCGCAACTGCTCGAAGGCGAAGAGGGAATCGACAGGCTGGCGCACTTGGTGCGTTCTTACTTCAGGCTGGACGGCCACCATATCCAGTTCAACGTGGTAAGCGCGGATACTCTGCGGGCCGCGCAGGAAAACCCGGAGAAGTATCGCGACCTGATCGTCCGGGTTGCCGGCTACAGCGACTATTTCTGCGACTTAACTACGGCTTTGCAGAACGAGATCATTGCGCGGACTGAACATCAGGGCTTCTGATTATTGAGTCATCGGGCCATTGAACCATCGAGCCATTGGGTCATTGTGCCATCGTGTCATCGAGCCATGAGCTTCAATCGGTCAATGAAACAATGGCCCAATGACTCAATTCCCTCGTCCCTGTTGGTTGGTGGGCCCAGCAGGACTCGAACCTGCGACCAACGGATTATGAGTCCGCTGCTCTAACCAACTGAGCTATGGGCCCGTACTTTTGTTTTGTTTGACTTAGAGACGGCGCGGCGTTTCGCTTTTGCCCATTCCTTGCCCACAGCCATCTCCAATTTCTTCATCGCCACCTTGGTTTCGCTGCGGTCAACGATGATGTAATGCGTCTCGGTTGTGGACACATCGGCGTGCCGGAGAATCTCCTGGATGACCTTGGGCGGCACGCCGAGGCGGTAGAGATTGGTGCCGAGACCTCTGCGAAAACCGTGCCAGCCCTTCCATCCGCCGTCGAGCGCGGGGCTGAGGACGCGACGCGAGAGGTTGTCGAGGTTGAGAGGAGCGCCGCGCCGGTCGCCGGCGAAAATGTAGCCGTCGCCGGGGTGGCGCGTTCGATGCTGATCGAGGGCGCGCCGGAGAATGGGGATGACGGGCACGGGATTCTCGCCGCTCTCTTCGGTCTTGGTCGGCCCGACATGCGTGCGCCACACGCTGCGGACCACGCGGACTTCGTCGCCGGTGTAATCCTCCCAGCGAAGGCCGCGAATTTCGGAGGCGCGGAGGCCGGTGAAGGCCGCGACCGCAACTACCGTCCGCGCGGGTTCCTCCAGCATGGCGAGCATCGCGTGAATGTCTTCGAGCGTGTAGGCGCTGCGCTCGGGCTTGTAGCGCCGCCCCTCCGCCTTGACGCCCTGCATCGGGTTGGCGCCGCGCAGCACGTCTTCCTGCCTCGCGTAGGTGAAAACGGCCGACAGGAAAGCCTTCACGCGCAACAGGGATTGGTGCGAGAGTCCGGGCGTTCTTTCAGCCAGGGCGTCGAACAAGTGCTGCCCGTCCCTGGTATGGAAATCGCGCATGCGGATCGCGCCGACGCTCGTCTCGATGTGGTTCTTGAAGATGTCGCGATACCCCTTAAGGGTGCTCGGACGCAGCTTCTTCTCGCGGGCCGGAAGGTAGCGGGTTTCGACGAATTCCGCGAGCGTCAGCGAGCTTTCGGGCTGGGTAGCGCCGCTATTGACGGGGAAAAGGATTTCATCGACGAGCGGGAGAACGTCGTTTTTCGAGCGGTACTCGTCTGAGTAACGAGCGAGCCTCTGGCAAGTGCGGCGGCGGACGATCTTACCGTCTTTGATCTCATGTTCGTAATATCGGACGTACCAGCTTCCGTTTCGGCGGAAGACTTGGCCTCGCTGCATTGGTCTCCTGCTCGACTCCCTCAGCAAGCCATTTTATCACAGCGTTCCAGTCGAATCGAATGTAACGGCCGAGGCGCAGGCATGGGATTGGATTCCGGCAGCGGGCACGGGTCTTTTCATAGACCCAGGATTCGGGAATCTTGAGCCGGATTGCGACTTCCTGGGGAGTGAGGATGTCGTCGGCGCTGAGACTTGGCCTGGTGAAGAGTACTTGACGTGCGACGGAATCGGCTGGTTGGCGACCGCCGCTGAAGCGGTTGAAGATTGGTCGAGCGAGAGCACGGTCCAGGAGGGTGCGCATCGAGTGCATAGATGGGATTGTAACCCGGAAGGGCCGTCAACGGGCGAGATTCCGCTGGCGCCTGGCTCGATGTCCGGCCCCGTCCTTGAAGCCGCGCGCATACGCTTTGGTTTCCGGCAAGGGAAAACCGCCGTCGTGGACGCTGTCGGGAATGTGGGAATCCGGCGTTCATGGCCGGATTTCCAAGCACCGAGGGAAGAGTGGAAAACTCGCTTGAAGAGTTTTCCAGGCTTTCCTCGGCGCGGCATTTCCATAGCGTGAAGAGAGTGAATCATTACCGGGTGGGTGATATCGGGCGGTGGCTCTGCCGCTGGCGTCTGGCTCGATGTTCGGCCCCGTCTTTGAAGCCGCGCGCATAAGCTTCTTTCTCGGCTTCGCGGCCATGGGGCAAGAGCCCTTCGATGGCCCGCCAGACTTTCTCGGCGGCGGCGCGCTGACCCGCGCCCTTGACCGAGGCGGCAACCGCAGCCGCTTTTTTCGCCGCCGTCGCAATGCCCTTTGTGTGTCCCTCGCTTGCCCGGCTGTCGCCGTGGGCGGTGATCCTGCTCTCCAGACGGTCGGCAGTCCCTTTGTCGATGAAGCCGGAATCCAGAAGGAAGGTGGCGATTTCGTGGGGGGAGAGAGGAGGTATGGTCATGCTGCGCCTCGGGGTTGGTTAAAGTGGACGGGGGGCTTTGGATTTACGCGGACGCTTGGAATGGTGGAACCAGGGGAGCGTCATTTCGCGGGCGTTCGCGCGCCACAGCGTTCTGAGCTGTGTTATGAGCTGTGACGGCAGGTTCCAGGCCGTCAAGAGCCAGGGAACCTGCCGGAAGATGTCCAGCAGTTTTTCCCACGGATCGAATATGTTCAGCAGGTTTGCCGTGCGGGGAGGGAAGGGGCGGAGGAATTGGTTTGTCCGCGCCGGCTGGTCCGCGACGCCGGAGCGCGTCATCGTTCCCGCCCGAGACAGAGATAGGATTCCCTGCTTGAGGACCTGGTAGGTGCGGGGGAGCGGTTTCCTTCGCCCTGGCTGTCCCGCGACGCCAGGGCGGCCTATCGTTCCCGGTCGCGCTTTCGTTGGAGTTCGCGCTCGCGCTCCTGCTGCGTTTGGCGCTCCTGGGCTTTCCCCTTTCCCAGCTCCTTCGCTTTGGCCTGGTCGTCCTGCTGTTTGATGAGTTCGTCGTACCGGTCGGGGCCGCGACGGCGCGGGTGCCGCGCTCTCGTGGGTCGTGGCTGGGGCTCGCTGGGTTCGCGCTCACGGTCTTTTTCCGGAGCGCGCTCGCGGCGCAAGTCGCGAAGCTGCTGGCGCAGGTCTTGGGCCTGAATGCGGTACTCGGTCGCGCGGCCGCGCTGCCTTTTGGCCTCGTCGCTGTTGAGACGGCCGGTGATGATCTCAGACTGTGCGGCGATCCGGTCGCCGGTCAGGGCGAGATATTCCGCTCCCTCGATCCGCTTGCGGAGATCGAGCGCCTGGCGCTCGATCGGGTCGGCCGTCTGGGCGATCTGCTGATCGTAAGCCTCGCGGTCGCGGCGGAAGGCGGCGTATTCGGCCATCGCCGATTTCGCGAGAGAGGCGTAGGGGTCGCGGATATCGTAGTGCTGGCCGAGGGCCTGGGCATAGCGGGAGCTGGCTTCGCGGATCGGGCCTTCCCTGGCTTTCTCTGCGAGCCTTGCCTGCCGTTCGGCTTCCTGTTTGCGCTTGTCCTCCTGGGCGATCCGGTTCAGTTCGGCGTTATAGGCGTCGATCTTCGCTTGCTGCGCATCGAGGCGCTGTTGCGCGAGGCGCATTTCTTCGGCCTGTGCTGCCTGCCGTTCGGCATTTTGTTTTGCCTCGGCCTCGACGCGCTTATTTTCGGCGTCGCGAAGTTGCTGGAGGCGATTCTCTTCCTCCTGCCTGGCTTGCGCCTGTCGTTGCGCTTCCTCCTTGGCAGCCTCTGCCGTTCTGTCCTGGTCGGCGGCGGCCTGTTTCTGGCGGGCCTGTTCGTCGTCCTGGGCTTGCTTTTGCCGTGCCGCTTCCTGTTGCGCCGCGAGTTCCTGCTGTTTCGAAAGATCGTCAGGCATGGGGGCCGCCTTGCCGCCGGGGGAAGCCGGCGGTCCAGAGCTTTTAGGATACTTCGATGCGTCTTGCGGCTGCAATGGCTGTGTTGGGGTTGGCGGCTCCGGTTCCGGCGGAAGGTCCGGCGCGGGGGGCCAGCGCCCTTCTGGCTTGTTCCAGAAGGCATCCACGGCCTGGACGGTCTTCTGGATTTGCTCCATCCGTTCGGCTGCCGATGGGCGGGGCGGGCGCGGCGTTGGGGCGGGCGGCTCCGGTTCCGGGGGGCGTTCCGGCGCGGGGGCAGGGCGCTGGCCCTCCTTCTTCCAGAAGGCATCCGCTGCGCGGACGGTCCTCTGGATTTCCTCCATCCGTTCGACCGCGAGCTGCCGCCTGAGTTCTTCGATGCGTTTATCGCACTCGGCGAGGTCTCTTTTCGCAAGCGCCAGGTTGTCGTTGGCGGCTTTGATGCGGCGATTCTGATCGCCCCGGTCGGTGTGGATTCCCGCGTCTTCCATCGCCTGCAAGTTGGGACCGAGGTGTGTGGTGGGCTGCCGGTCTAGCCCCTGGTCTTCGAGGCTGCGATGATCGACGCGGGCTTCGTGGCCGTACTTTTCGAGAGCGCGGTTCTGGTATTCGGCCCAGCGTTCCCGCCAGTGTTCGATAAGGGCCTTGCGGTTCCAGTCCCGGTTCTTGGCGCCGAACCCGCCGTCCTCAACGTCGCGCATGGTGAGCAGGATATGGGCATGGTGGTTGGTGCCGTCGCCGCGTTTTGGCGGGGCGTGAATGGCGATATCGGCGACCATGCCGCGATCGACGAATTCGGCCTTGACGAATTCGCAGACGAGCTGAACGTGCTGCTCGTGGGTCAGTTCGTGGGGCAGGGATAGCTCGATATTGCGGGCGAGCTGGGCCGTGTCGCGCTTGGTGCTCAGATCCTCGCGGCGCTCGACTTCGTTCCATAGGCGCAGGCGGTCGAGCATCCACTGGGGGGCGTTCTCGGGGGTGAGTATCAGCGTATAGAGGACGGACCAGGAACGCCCCGAATAGTCCTTGATGTCGCCGGTGCGCTCGTCGCGCAATTTCTCGCCTGCCCGGTAGGCCGCAGCGGCGACAACGGATTGAGCGGCGGAACGGGAAACGATGGCGGCGGAGAAGCGGAATTGGGCCATGGGTCATGCCGCCTTTCCGCCTGGCCGGCGCGGCGAAACCGGGTCCTGGTCCAGCGGGGAAACGCTGGCCGTGGGTGCCGGGGCGCGGAAGCCCTGGCGCTGGGAGTGCCGAGGGAGCAAGGCTCCCTGGCGCTGGGTCTCGGGAGCAAGGCTCCTGAGCGCGCATCCAATCCGCGCAGGGTTGGGCAGGGTCAAGGGGCGCCGCCCCTTGTCGTGGGTGCGGGGGCGCGAAAGCCCCGCCGGAGTGCAGAGGCGGAGCCTTTGCCGCACGACATTCCGAAGGAATGTATAAGTGCGCACTTCGCTCCGCTCGTGACCCAGGTATCGCGGCATGGTAATTATCTTTCGCGTTTTCCGGCCCCCGGTCTTCGGCCTTTCACAATTATCATACCAGACGAGGGTTATTATTCGGCAAACGGCAAGCATACCGGGGTATGTCTTTCGGTGGGGCTAACGAAGAAGAAAAGGGGATCATGTGGCCACCGCGTATGGTGTCCCCGACTTCGCGGGATGCTCGTTAGCGCCCGGATTATCCGGCACCGGCATTTTTGCGATTTTGCATACCGGGGTATGCACACCGTTAAGCAAACGACAAAGCTTTTCGGATAATATCTCAGCGAGGGCTAACCACGAGGGGAGGAAGCGATGTGGCTACCGCGCAGAGTACTAAACGATGAGATGGCCCAGGCGCTCAAACGGCGGGAGCAATCCAGGGCCGATGTTGCGGATGTCAAAAACCGCATGAAGATTATGGACCGCAAGCTCGAGACGCGGCTCAAGATCATCGGGGGGGCCGCCGTGTTCGCCCATGCTAGGGTGAATAGCGTGTTTCGCGAGGAGCTAAGAAAGGTGTTCGACGCAACCGTCACCCGCCCGCACGACAGGGCGATTCTAACAGAGTTTTTTGGCGAGCTTTCGCCAGCAGACTCGCCGCCGGTGCGCCCGCTGAAGTCGCCTGGGGGGCCTCCCTCCGGTGCGGCTCCGGCATAGAGAATAGACGGCTGCGCGGCTTTCGAGAGGCGCGCCGGCGCCGCCCGCGTCATAGGTCGTCATATGGGCGTATGCAGCGAATCGCGCCCGGCCCGTAGGCCGGAGCGCGACTTCGGAACTCTGCATTCGCCTCTGGCGCTTTGAGCCTTCACCGTACGCGCATAGCAGGAATTCCGACATAAAATCGTGCTCACATATCCATGTGAGGGTATAATTGCAGGATAGGGGGCAAATATGCCGCATGTCCGCAAGACAGTCGAAGAGCTGATCGCCGAGGAAGAAAAAAAGGGCGCCCAGGTGAAGGCCAGGATGGCGGAACTCAAGGCCCGGCAGCGGGGCGAGGAACGCAAGCGGGACAATCACCGCAAGATCGTCGTCGGAGCCGCCGCGATCGCTCACATCAGGATCGATCCGCAGTTCCGCAAGGAGTTGCGGGAGGCTTTGGACAAGGCCGTGACCGATCCCAGGCACCGGGCCGTGATCCCCGATCTCCTGGACGAGAAGGCGTTTCAGGAGTCCATGCGCGCGGCGGCCAAGAAAGCCTCCGAGGAAGCCAAGGAAGCGCAGGAAGCGGCAGCCGCCGCGCGGGCCGGGGAGGCGAAGGGAGCGGCGGCGGAGAACGAACCCGCGCCGGCGGCAAAGGAACCGGCGGCGGCGCCGCCACACAGGAAGCACGGGCCGCACAGCCAGGAAGCGCCCCCGGCCTGATTGTTTTCATTGGGCGCGCAACCAGAGCCCGGCCGGCTGCATCGCTTATGTGATCGTATCGTCCATGCCGGGACTTATGCCGGGGCAAACACTCGCGTCACTACCGGGAGGGGGCAGGCAGGCCGGAGCGCAGCGGATCATCCCGCCGCTTCCTGCGGACATCCCGATTCTGCCGGGCAAGCTCAAGGCTGCCAGGGGCAAGAGGCGGGTGCCGGCGGGCCTGATTGTGTTTGTTGCGCTTGCGGGCCTGGTGGCGCTGATCTGGTTCTCCGTTTGGTATGGCGACTATGACAGCAAGCGCATCGACCCCGTGGTGACGCGCGCGCTGTTGGCGCATGCGAAGAAGGGGACCCTCCTTCCGGTCACGCTTTGGAGCGGGCCGCGCCTGCTCCAGATCGTGTACGCGTTTCCCAACAGTCAGGCCGCGCCGGGAGTGCCGGCAACGACTTGCGTTACGCTCAACGTGATCGACCCGAAGACGGGCGCCAAAGACACGAGCGCGAAGTACCGGTCGGGAGCCGTCACCTGCATCGAGGGAGTTGCGGTCACGATTCGCTGAAAGCGTCCGCGCGTTTGCGGACGGGAGGTCATGCCGATTATGCCGTCTGGTGTGCTTGGCACGGCTGCGTGGAGTACGGACCCCGGACACTGGCGCTACGAACCGCTCGCGGGGCAGGGCGCTCCCGTGGCCGGGCGTTTTTTGCTGCTCGGAGAGAACCCGAATATCGGGGGCTTTCTGCATGTGCGGGCTCCCCGGCAGCACTTGCTCTCGATCGCGCCGACGCGCTCGGGCAAGGGCGTCTCGCTCATTATTCCTAACCTTCTGCTCTACGAGGGAGCCGTTCTTGTCGTCGATCCCAAGGGCGAGAACGCCTGGGTCACCGCCGGCCGGCGCCGGGCGCTCGGCCAGAAAGTGGCGATCGTCGATCCCTGGGGCGAGGTCAATCGCCGCTATGGAGCGATGGCGGGCAAAGAGGAAAAATCGATTGCGCGGTTCAACCCGCTGTCGATTCTCAAGCCGGGAACGGACGATTTTGTCGAAGACCTGGGCTATCTGGCGGACGCCCTGATCATCACCCAGAGCGCGCGGGACCCGTATTGGGAGGATACTGCCCGCGAGTTGTGGGCCGGCCTCATGGCGTTTGTCGTCGAAAATCCGGCATACGCTCCGCACGCATCTCTTGCCCTCGCCCGCAAGCTGCTCATGAAATCGAATACGGAATTGGCGCGCACGATCCGGACCGCGATCGAGCTTGGTCCCGGCAGCGTGGCGGCTCTGAAACTCGCGCAATTCGCGACTTTGGAAGAGAGTACCGCGATCATGTCCGTGGTGTCGGCCGCCAGGACGCAGACGGCCTTCCTGGATAGCGACGCATTGAGCGGCAGCATGGACGCTTCGGGTTTCAGTTTTGACGAGTTGTGCGGGGGAAATATCTCCGTCTATCTGGTGCTGCCGCCCGATAAGCTGGAAACATACGCGCGCTGGCTGAGGCTGATGGTGTCGGCGGGCCTCCGCGCGGTCGCGCGCGGAGGATCGCAAAGCCGGCTAGGACTTCCTACGCTTTTTATGCTGGACGAGTTCGGGACCATCGGCAAGCTGAACGCGGTCGCGCAGGCTTACGGGCTCATGGCGGGGCTCGGCATGATTCTGTGGACCTTCTCGCAGGACCTCAATCAACTGGTGCGCGACTACCCGCAGCATTGGGAGACGTTCATCGGCAACTCGCAGGCGGTGACGTGTTTCGGCGTGATGGATAATTTCACGGCGGAGTATATCAGCAAGATGCTGGGCATCGCGACCATCGAGCAGACAACTGTCGCGACCTCCGTAGGCACGTCGGTGGGGCCGCCCGTGCTCAACGCGCCGATATGGGCTTCGAGGACATCGCGTTCGACCTCGGTAAACTACTCGACGCAGACGATGAGCCGGCCGCTTTTGCATCCCGACGAGGTCCGCAGCTTGGCCGGGGACCGTTGCCTCATCATGGGAAACTTCCCGCCGATTCTCAGCCGGCGGATCGTCTACCACGAGGATTGGGATCTCCTGCACTGCTCGCGGGAAGATCCGCACTTTCCCCGCACCGAGCAGGTGCGCTGGCGCGCGCTGCAGAGAAGGCTCCACGAGATGGGTTCGGTCGCGCGGCTGCTGAAGGAGTACGACTTCGAGGTCAAAGGGCTGCGGCGCGGACGATACGAAGTGAAAAGCACTGACGGAACGTGGACGCACACTTTTCCCAGCGATAACGAACTCTGGAGTTGGACGTACGCGGTGGTTATGGACAGCACCAAATTCACGCTTGCGCCGTCAAGCGGATCAGCGCCCGCGCAGGAAAGCGGGTCGGCGTAATCGCGCGAGACGAACTCGGGTCCCCCTTAAAGTTGCTCGGCAATAAGTCAAAACGAAACAATCTTGCACACGAACCGATTGAAAGGCCCTTTCCCGGTTGCGGTTCTGCTTCTCTTTGCGGCCCGAAGGGCCGCAGTTTCTCCGCTCTGCCCGTCCTTCCCCGTCCTGGGGCCGTGTCCGGCTCCAAGATGGGTCTTTCAAGCCCTGCATTCGGGTTAAAAGGGCCGGAATCGCCCCCTAGCTTTCCTGGAAAGCATTGCGCCGCCATGCGGCGCTCATTCTACGTAAGAATCTGGGGGTGGATTCTCTCTGCGAAGTAGAATCGCTAGGAGCGTCCGCTTTGGGCTTGAATAGCGGCGCTCCCAGATCACCCAACTGGGCGCGGTCCGGCACCGGGAAATTCACCCGGTAGGCGTTGGTCTGCTGCTCGACGCGCTCGCGCCATACAAAGCGGCTGGTCAGCTCGTTCCAGATTTGCGCACCCTTGCGCGCGATCCGCCGCGTGATGTCGAGGATGCCCGCCCGTTCAAGCCGCTTCAGCGCTACGGCAATAGTCTGCACACAGAAGCCGGTCTGCTCCTGGATCTGCTTGTAGCTCGGGTCGCAGCGTCCGCTTTTGATGTCGAGGAAATGGCACAACAACGCCCGCAGCACCATGAGCGCGGACTGGCCGAGCACGCCGTCGCGCTGGCCGGGCGCTTTGGTGCTCCGCTCCAACACTTCGGCGCGCTCCATGATTTGCGCGCGCGCTTTGGTCGAGATCGGGCGGCGGAATTCGCCGCCGCGATCGAAGACGCTGCCGCGCCGCCACGGGCGCGGGTGGTCCTGCTTCGGGCGGGGTGATTCGCAGGTCATGGGCGTGATGGGTGGAAGATGGGCGAATAGCATGGTGATTCTCTCCGTTCCGGTTGCAGAGCAACCGCCCGGATGGGCCGAAAATCGGCGCAAGTTCGCCCGTCGCAAGAATCACTCTTGCAAAAGCCGCGATTTCGGGGGATTCTCGTGATTGTGATCCACGAGAAATCCCGGCTTCGGCCGATATGCAGCCCGCCTCCCAGGCGGGTTGTTTATTTGTGGGCTTCGATAACTCCTTGAATGGTGGTCGTGCGGAGCGATTCGGCCCCGCAACATGAAATCGTGCCGGGATTCCAGAGATTAGTCGAGCCGGAATTTTTGAGGGATTTCAGGTGGATACCCATAGTGTAGCTGCGGGTGCGGTTCCATACCACAAGCCCAGGCAGTAAAGTGCCTCTCCCGCGACGGTTAACCACAGGAGAGGCAGATGGAATATTACATAGGCTTAGACGTCTCACAACGGCAAACAGCGATCTGTATTGTCGATGACAAGGGCGCCAGGGTAGCGGAAGGCAAGGCTCTCACAGAGCCATCCGATATCTACGCCTGGATAAGAAAGCATGTTGATCCCAAGCTGGTCGTGAAGGTCGGCCTTGAAGCCGGTGCCATGAGTGCCTGGCTGTGCACGGAACTGAGCAAGCTGGGCTTGCCGATGCTATGTATTGAAGCATTCCAGGCCGCCGAGTTTTTGAAAGCTCAGCGCAATAAGACGGACAAGAACGATGCGCGCGGATTAGCGCAGATGGTGCGCATGGGCGGCGAATTTATCAGGCCGGTGATTATCCGCAGCCAATCCAGTCAGGAGGCACGTGCGCTGCTCACGATGCGCCAATTTCTAGTCCATCAAAAAACAGGTCTCGAAAACAACATTACAGGTACGCTTAAGCCGTTTGGTCTGATCACCCCGCGCGGCAACATCAGCGCAAAGACCTTCCGCGACCGCGTTCTTGCAACCCTTGATCGGGCCGATGAACGCGATATTCTTGTTCGTGAGGCGGTGACGCCATCGCTCGACCTTTACGACACTCTATGCAAGCAATTGGCTGTTCTGAGCAAGAGAGTCGAGGCCATGGCCAAGGCTGACCCTGTTTGCCGTCTTCTGATGACGGCTCCTGGCGTCGGCCCTATCGTGGCTTTGTCCTTCGTTACCGCCGTTGAGAATCCAAAGCGCTTTGCAGACCCGGAGAATATTGGCGCCTATTTCGGCCTGACCCCAAAGCAGTATCAATCCGGCGAGACCGATATAAGAGGCAATGCTTCCCGGCGCGGTGACATCATGACGCGCGCTCATCTGGTTCTGGCGGCAACAGTGATTTTGACCGGCGCCAAAAAGTGGTGTGCCCTCAAAGCGTGGGGCATGAAGATCGCCAAAAAGCACGGCTTCTTCAAAGCCCGTATCGCGGTTGCCCGCAAGCTCGCCATCATTCTGTGCAAGATGTGGCTGAGGGGACAGGAGTTCTGCTGGACAAATGCTCCGGCCGGCACGGCTTTGGCGGGAGCAACTCCCACCTGATGTGATCCTTCTGGCTAATACCCGGAAGGTGTCCCTGCGAGGGGACGGAGGGGCGGTGACTGCGGTTACCCGGTGATGGCAATAGACCTTCGACGACCCATTGCACATCGAGATACCCATTGCGGCACCACTCTTCTGAACGAACCCTATACTGCGGCCAGCATAACAAAACAGACATGCTGATCAGACCGCGAAGAGACCCATGCCCCTCTCGTAGAGATTTTTTTGACACCATCACTGGCCAAGGCCAGTGTGAACTGCGTGGAAAACGCTTGACCGTCCATGCGGCCAAACCTGTTCGCGCGTCCGCGTTTTCCACGCAGTTCACACCACAGCCACAACAACCCACTGTTTTAAATGAAAAAGAAAAAGGGAAAAGATTCTGCTTGCCAAAACCGCAGCTAGAGACCGGGTAGCCAGGTGTGACTCGCAGGCGGTTAGGTGAAATATGGGATTGTGGGCAGCGATGGTTCGAGGTTTGCGCCAGCAATTGCGCTGGCTGCGGCCCCTCTGGGTGCGGGTTTGACTCCCGCGAGAGTCGAGTATTTGGTTTCTACTAGGGTCAAGACTCATTAATTTGATTTGCCTTATTCTTATTGTGGGCGATTGTTGGTTTTCGATTAATAATTTATTATGATTTCGATGCGATAATTTCTGCATGAATGCTGACGGTGTGAATCATGGCGATGTGCTTTTAAGCAACGTGAGCGGTTCCAACTCATATAGGGGCACCAGCAATGTATAAGGCGGATTATTTTTCATCTGTCCTTGGTGATGCTATTCCCGTCAGGCTTGCGGCACGCTCTTTCATCATCCCGGTTCCAAAGGATAGCGGGCGGCTCATGGTTTATCCGGACGACGTTGAAGGATGTCCTGAATTAAAAAAAGGGATGCCCATTCTAAATAAAAAAGGTGAGCCAAAGGGGACGGGTATTGTTTTTACCAATTACACGGACGGCAAGATTGTTCAGGGAGCGCGCGATGACGGCAAGGAAATGATCATTATCAATGGCATCTCTGCCGAGCAGGCCGGACAACTTCTTGACTATTACAACAGCATTATCCCCGTTCCAGAAAAAGCAACCGAGAAAAACATTCGTGATATCCTCCGCTACGCGCACGAAGATTTGGGAATTGATGATTTGTTCAACGGTGATCGCCACAAGATTCCCAGCTTCGAGCCTGAATCCCGTCATCCTCACGATAGTGATTGTGGTGTGTTCATTCGCCGTAGCAACGAAGAAAGATTTGCGCTTGTCGGCGTTGGCGCAGGAATTTTTGAGGGCCCTGCAAGCTCTCCGCAGAGATTTGAAGGAAATGTCGTTGTGGTTTCAAATGCCACACGCACATGGATGGTGCAGACGGATGCCTTCTTGAAAACCTATAGGCATCCGGATGATCGTGAAATCAAGTTAGCCGAGCTTCCGGCTTTTGCAATGCACGAAAAAATACCATGCAGGTGTTCCAGCCCTATACCCTAGACCAAGGAAGATAGAAGCGGCCCCGGTTTCGCGCCGGGGTCGGCATAGCCGCGAGAATTGGCGGCTTTGCCTTGGCGATAAATATGCCGGAGCTTCGGGATTGAAGCTCCGGCATACGGTCCCTAATAAAGCTCGCGGTCGAGCATCTCTTTGAGCGCGGACATGATTTCCTCCTGGTCGGTGTAGTCGTCCAGCTCGAACGATTCGAGCGGCTCGGAGTTGGTGATCATGTCTTCGATTTGGGCGATGTCGGGCATGTGATGTCTCCTTTTGGTTGAGAAGAGCGGCCCCGGCTTCGCGCCGGGGCCGCTAGGCGGCTAGAACTCCTCGCTGCCGCCGTTGTTGCTGGAGTCGTTCTTCTTGGCCCTGGGACGATCCCAGATCAGGGCGTAGCCGTCCGGAGTCTTGAACAAGGCGCAATAGATCGGCCGGGCGAAAGTCGGATCGTCGAGCTTGACCGAGAAGTATTTCGCGGTTTCGGTTTCCCGTTTCCAGGCCGCCCCGGCTTCAAATGCGCCGATGGTCGCGCGGAGTTCGGGGCCTTTGCCCTTTTTCTCGACCGGCGTAAGAACGATCTTTTGCCCGTTGAGTGAGGGGATCAGGAGTGTTCCGATGAAGCTGCCGTCGTTCTGCTTCGCGAAATTTGCAATCGTAGCCATGATAGTTTTTCCTTTCAGTTCTTGAGTTCGCTCAATGCGTCCTCGACAGCGACCGTTAAGACGCCGCTGGGCGACGGCGCTCAACACCCCGGAGCATCGCGGAGGGGCTTGGGAATTTTGCAGCGAAGCGGCGGGCGAGGAGACCCCAGCGCAGCGGGTCGGGGAAAATTTTTGTTGACAGTTTCTGTCAACAAAACCCGTAGGGCGCCGCAGGCGATTTTGGAGCGTAGCGATCGCGAGGAATCGCGCTTGCGCGAGGGGAAAATTCCTGTTGAACGCCTAGACCAAGGCGTTAGTGTCGCGTCAGGAGAGGATGCAATTGATCGAGCGGACTCATGATTATGCCTGAAAGGAATTTCATGGCGGCCACGTTGCCGCGAAGCATGACGGTCGGCTGTGAGGGACACGACGCCCTCGCTCAACGCTTACGGCGCTGTCGTTGCCGGTCGAATATCTGCAAAGGCCCCATTACGCGACCTCTTGAAGCGCATTCGGGGCGGCCTGGATGCGGCGGGAAGCCGTCAGGAAATGACCTGCGTCAAGCTCGATGCCGATGAAGTTCCGGCCGATGCGCCTTGCGGCCACAAGCGTGGACCCGGAGCCACAAAATGGGTCAAGGACCAGGCCCGACGGCTCGCAGAAGGCGTCGATCAGCGGTTCGAGCGCCTCAATCGGTTTTTGGGTCGGATGGAGCCGGTTGCCCGTATAGGTCCAGTCGATCACATCCGATATCGGCTTCATCGGTGGAGACGGGTCGCCCCTCGCGAGGAGATAGGCTTGCTCGTGCTCGTAGCGCATGTAGCGGACGGATGAGGCGTAGCGCTTGCGAAAGACGACGTGGCCCGCAATGCGGAAGCCCGCAGCGCGCCAGGCGGCCATGAAGAGATCGATTTTGTTCCAGCCGTAGAAGCTGACGCAGAACGATCCGTCTTTCAGGACGCGATACATCTCCGCAAAGGCGGGGTGGAGCCAGCGGTCGTTGTCGTCGTTGGCGACGCGGCGTCCGGAGCGGTCGCGATAGTTCACGAGATAGGGCGGGTCGGTCAGGATGAAATCGACGCTCTCAGCGTCGAGTCCGCGCATGAGGCCGACGCAATCGCCGAGCATGACGGAGTTGACGGCGTTGAAGCTGCGGCGGGTCATGCTGCACCGCCTTTCCCGCTGGGCAGTCCGAGATGCCGGTTGAGCTTGCCCGGCTCAGAATACCCGTAATCGATCCGCGCCGTGCCGAAGGCGTAGAAATGCGCCCAGGTATCGAAGCCCTCGGTGATCTCCCGGCAACGGTCCACGAGATCGAGGGCGGCCTGGTGGTCGTCTTTAAATGGACCGGCCAAGAAGCCGAAGCGGGCGCCGTCGTGGATGGTGACGTAGTAGTTGCCCGGTCTTGTATCGGGGATTTGCGCGGTCATGGTGCACCGCCTTTCGCTTTGCTGGAAACTTTGCGGCCGAGGTCATAGGCAGCGTGGAGGGCGGCTTTAACGGCCCAGACGCTGACCTCGTGAAAGTCGAGACCGTCAGAGTGACGAGCTTCGAGTGTTCCGATGCGCAGATGCTGGCGCGCAATTTCTGCGAGTTGTTTGTCAACGTAGGTCATGCTGCACCGCCTTTCGTTTCTTCGACAATGGCTGCAAGGGTACGGACTGCGGCGGCGAGATCGCCTTTTTCCCATGAGGCGATGACCGCTTCTGCCGCAGCCAGCAGCTTGAGACCGGCCCGTTCGACACGATGTTCGAACGTCATCCATGAAGCCAGGTCGCCTTCGTCGCATGACGAAATCACTATTTCCCGGACGCAGTAGCCTTCGGCGACGGGATCAAGCTGGTCTTCGCTGAGCTTGTCTTTCTCCAGGAATTCCCTGGCCTGTTGGAGGGCGTCCTCGGCCGAGGGGGCATGGAAAATCTCCGTCGCCATGCCTGCCGGGGTGTGGAAGGTCGCCATATAAGAAGTTTCTTCGTCATAGTGTTCCTGCGCGCGCTTGAGCGCAGAATCGAAGCTGACTTTCTCGCGATTGCACCAATGGCGAAGATCGCAGAGAAGATCGGACAACGCATCGTCGTAATCGGTGCCAGTGGTGCATTGAAAATGCCGGAGCGCGGCGGCAGCCCATTCGGCGCGATCGAGATTTGTAGGCATGTGATTTCCTTTCCGTTTCTGAGGCCGCCACATTGGGGCCTCGACGGCGATGGATTGAGCGGCGGGGAGCCCTCTAAGCGGAAGGGCGAGGGATCGGAGGGGGATCACCCGGCTGCACAAGCGCAGCGCGGAAGGCGGGGAAACCGAGCCCGAGGGCGCAGCCCTTGCCCTGGAGCGTGAGGTACGCCGCTAGACTCAGCCTGAAAATCAAGAGGCCATGGGGCGGCCGGAGCGAAAGCGGGAGTTTTTGCGATGCTAAACGAATGCCGAGGGGCTATAAGCGCGGCGATCAGCGTTCACGGTCGCGCTGTTTGGGCGGCTGGGCCTTCCAGTTTTTCTCAAGCTCATCCAGTATGGTTTTCATTTCGGGCTCTAGCGGCTTGGCGTCCGGCTCCGGTTCGTCGAGCCGGTTGCGGATGTCAGCGAGGATGGCATCGATTTTCTTGAGATCGCTAAAATGCGGATCTTCGGGGCCATGCGTAATTAAGTCCTCGGCTACAACGCGGCACACAACAGCAGCCGCTCGGGCCGCTTTTAGAAGTTGCGGGTCGGCGTCTGCGGGAATTGGGTGATGAAGAACGAGCCAGGGATCTTCGGCAAGACGTTCGACGGTTAGCTCCCTTTCCATGTCCATAAGCGATTCATTGTAGCAAAGGAAAGCCACTTATGGCGGCGGTTCGGCGCATAACCGACCGGGGCGCCTCAGCAGCCTGCGGGCGCGGCGAGGGCTGGAGGCGGCGTGAGGCGGTCAGGAAATGCTCAGCGAGCGCCAATCGTTGGGCTGAAGCGCTGGGCACACGTGGAGATTCCGGCAACTGATCGGAGATACATTCGGCTAGGTAATTAGGTATAATATCGGGAGAAATAGAGGCGGCGATGCTGCGTATCAATCCTCCTGGCAAAGTTCTTAAGGAAATGAGTGCGGAAGAAATGGCCCGAACTCCGGTCCTCTTGGGGCTGGACATAGAAAAGAGTGCCGCAGGCGTGTTCAAGATTTTTATTGAGATCGTATTCCAGTCGATTCGCTTAGAACGGCTCTTCGGACAAGGGAATTGGTATATTGGCGCGAACCAAGTCGACCTCAAACTTTGGGCAACCGGCGCCAACATTACCGATTACACCCAGGCTACCACGGTCACTGTTACATATACTGTGATTAAATCTAAGAAGAGGGCTACTGGAGCGAAAATAAAGCCCGAAGTTAAGGGCCCTCTCGACACCAGCGCCAGCATCGGAGAGATTGGGGTTAAGCTTGAAAAAGGTGAAGAGCTACAGACGATGTATAGCGGCACCGAGAATGAGCTTAGTGTGACAAAGGCAAATGATGTCGTGCAGTGGGAAAAATCAATGCCTCATGGTGGCAAAATTATTCGAGACTATCTACATGGTAATCTGTCGTTATGGGCTGACTGCACGTGGGCGAACGGCCAGGACAAAACTGGGGAGGTTGACCTGTACACCTTTCCGTCTTTGTTTGACAACGACAGGAAGATGTATTCGCGTGGTAAGTCGATCCTCATGAAATGGATCCTGTACTATAATGAGAAGGTATTAGAAAACGAGTCAGGCATAAAAGTGCAATTTGAAATCAAATGAGACGCTCTAAGAGACAGAAAACCATTAAGCTGGATCAGAATGTCGATCGGTTGCTAGAGCTAGTTGCTCAAGCCAAAGACGACGATTTCGATCCTCGTCTGCTGGAAGAGGTCATCCCGGATAAACAGATGTTTCTTGAGTATCTGAAGCACAACCGGCTCATGGATGACCCGGCGGCAAAATCCATCCTTGCTAAACTCGGGCTGAATGTAGCGGAACAAACCGTCGAAAACGAAATACAGGAGATCGGCGGCTGACCAGTCGACCCTCCGAAGGTTGGGCAAGTTATCAGAAATGAGCCCGACAGACAGGTCGGTCCATGAGGTATTTCTCTGGATAGGATCTTGTGGGTACGATCATATTTCAACCTGCAGAAAAAGTAGGACCCTGCCGCAGTTGCTTCTCTTTCCGCCGCTGACCTGTGGTCCTGCGCGCCACCTACGACCGCGCTCATCCGTGCGCCAAGGTGTGAGGGCGGCTCGTCGCGTGTGATGGAATATCTTTGGCGGTATTACGACGGCTTGGCTCCGCCGGGGTTGTGACCGGCGCCGGCATCAGGACGCGCGGGTTGCGGTGGCGCTCCTGGCGGGGGCTGATTGTTTTTCTTCGCTGCTGCGATGATAGCCTTAACTTCAGGAGAATTATGCAGCCCGCTTTTTTTTGCGAACTCAGCAAATGCCTCAGGATCGACCTTGGCGATTTCGACAAGCTTATCGAGATCGCCTTCCGGCGCATCAGCAATAGCTTGTAGGATAGCAGCAGTTTTTTCGTCGATCTTGATGACAATTTCCTTCGTCTTGGGCTTAGGCTTCTGCATTGTCTGGTTTCCTTGCGTCTGAGGTTGCTTATCGTGGAATGAATGTAGCAAACGAACGAGAGTCGAGCATGATGATTCCGTATCCGTTCCGATTTGCGCCGTCATTTCACCTGGCAGGAACCGGGTGCGGCTCTCCTTGGGTGCGGTAGATTTGGCGTCGCCGGACGGGTGTCCTGGGGCGCGGGGGCGGTCAGCCATGCTGCCACGGCCACCCAATTGAATCGCACGAAGCGCCCGAGCCGCAGGCATGGAATCGGATTCCGGCAGCGCCCACGGGTCTTTTCGTAGACCCAGGAGTCGGGCACCTTGAGCCTTGAGGCAAGTTCCTCGGGCGTGATGATGTCTTCGGCTTTCACCAGACACGCGGATGCTTCGGCCCACGAGGATGCGGCGCTTTGGCTTGTGCGATTCGCATGTTCGAAATTCCCCGTCATGTGAGTCCCTTTCCTGTTGGAGGCCGCCACAACAGGGCCTCGACGGCTAGGGATTGAGCGGCGGGGAGCCCTCAAAGCGGAAGGGCGAGGGATCGGAGGGGAATCACCCGCTTGCACGAAGCGCAGCGAAGGAAAGCGGGGACACCGAGCCCGAGGGCGTAGCCCTTGCCCTGGAGCGTGAGGTACGCCGCTAAACTCCGCCTGAAAATCAAGAGGCCCTGAGGCGGTCGGCGGGAAAGGGGATGCGGAAACAGGGGGGGCTGACAAGGTGGCCTTGCAGCGTTAGCGCACGGATGTGCAGAATGGCGGTTGGGAGGGCGGGGGATACCCGCTGCATCCTTGTGAACCAACCTTGGTTTGAAATGCCCTCAGTTCGGTGGAGAATCGAGTCCGTGCTCGGTTTAGGGTTCTGGCCCAGGTATAGGGAGGGGAATCGATCCTCGTTGTTTTGTCAGTGCCACATACAGTTCCGAAGGGCTGGCACCGGACGTTACTTGCTGCACCAGATCCCGGAGCGCCTTCCCACCGCATAAAACGACGCCGCACGCGGCGGCGGCGTCGAAATCAGGGGGTGCGGCTTCGTCTCTCGAAAACACAACCGTGAGCCAACGGTCCGGGGCAACCCCGGTTTCTTGGAAGAGTCGGTCGCGGCGGTTGACAAGGTCAGTAAGCTTTCTAGAGGGGTTTCTGAGAGTGCACTCGGCGAGAATGAAATACTCTTTCCCAAGTGGGCTTCGCCAATACGCAACACTGTCAGGAAGCGCGTCCCTGCTGCCTTTCCCGAACCACAGTACTGCAAATCCAGATGTGCTCAGGAGGCGAGCGACAGCGAGTTCAAAAGCATTTGCCCGAACGTCGTTCTCTTTGTCCAGATGAGCTTTGAGCAGCTTTTGATTGGGGTCGAAGAATTGGGCGATCCGAAGTAGTGTGCTCTCGCGATTGATGCCGCATCGCGCTGTGTCGACTAGGCCGATTCCGGCATAGGAAAGCAGCAAATTCGCCACCGTGGCATCGTCTAGCACGGGGATTGAAAAATGGCGTCGGCCAGCCATGGATGCGTCCGGGAAGGGGTCCTCAATCGGTGTAAGCTCGCCTCCGGGCGGAATCCATTCGATTCTTAGGACCGGTTTGCCGGCCCGGTCTACTTCAATTTCCAGCGTGCGGCTCTTGCGGTCGTAATCGGCGGCCCTGAATTGAGCGGGTAACTCGGCCGAAATCTCGAAAAATGAGGTACTGAGCATGTCGCGCGATGTGTTGAGGCGGAGGAACTTGAACAGTCCATTAAGGCCATCGAAACTTCTAGATTTGTTCTCACGCAACCGATCGTCGATGTCTTGCCACTCGGGTGGGTACATCAAGCAGGAACCGTGTGCGCCGTAGCCTGTCACTGCGATTTGATTCTTCCACCTATTCGTTTTGCCGGGGCGAACTCCTAGAAACCTCCAGGTGCAGTCGCTAGCTCCCTCTGGCGTTAGGCGGACGTCGATATTCCTATGGAATCCCTGCACAACCCATCCGTGCTTCAAGGTACTCACGAGGCCCTTGAAATACTCCGGTTCCAGCCTGCCGGAGAGGACGAGCAGATCGTCAAAACGAACCAATCGTGATAAGCGCGAGCGTGAAGGACGCGGTTCGGTGCTGAGAACAGCCTTACCGCATACGAGAAGCCACTGGGACCCTCTCTTTGCAGCCACACATGAGAGCTTGAGGGATTGGTAAATTTGCTCGGGATCGATGAAGGGATAGACCCTTCTGAGAAAATCATCCAGGGGGTGTAGTGCGTCAGTCATGGCATGTGGGCAGCGGCAAAGCGGATTTTCGCACAAGCTTGGGAGATAAAGAAACAAAACAGGATTTCCGTTTTGGCTTCCTGGCCGCCATCTATTGTACATCAATCAGTGCTGTGCCAGCGCACATGCCGTCACGCCTCAGACGAAACCACAGGTCGGGGCGCGCGTCGCTACCATGGGGACGGGCGGAACGTTGCCGTCTGTTTCAAGTCGATCTTGATGGGACCGGGGCTGCCGCTTTGCGGCGGTTCGGAAGAGCCGGTCTTGCCGGACGGGTTTCCTGGGGCGCGGGGGTGGTCAGCCATGCTGCCACGGCCACCCAATTGAATCGCACGTAGCCCTTGCCCTGGAGCGTGAGGTACGCCGCTAGACTCAGCCTGAGAATCAAGAGGCTCTGGGGCGGGCGACCGTCAAGAGCGATGAGGGAGGTTTATCGAATTCGCGAACGACGCAAGAAAGCGACATTATTGAGCGGACTATAAAGCGGACATATAGTAGGCAATAAGAATCCTTGAAAAACAGATAATGCCATGATATATAGTGATTTGCAGTTATGTGAGAAGCGGTCATGGAAGCGGACATTACAAGGGCAGAAGATCGTGGCGAACTGGTTTCGCTGATGGAGCCTTTACTGATCGGCGAAGACTCCCGTCATCGCGGCGGGTTCACGGACCTCGCGCTCGACCTGGCGCAGAAGTCAGCCGGGTTTCGCCGCAGCCTGCCGGAGAGCACGTTGGCCTCGCTTGCCGAGCTGGTGCGGGCGATGAACTGCTACTACAGCAACCTGATCGAAGGGCACGACACTCATCCCGTCGATATCGAGCGGGCGCTCAAAAATGACTACAGCGGGGATGCCCGCAAGCGCGATCTGCAACTCGAAGCAAAAGCGCATGTCGCCGTGCAGACATGGATCGACAGTGGCGGGCTGAAGGGGCACACGGTCACAAGTGAAGGCATCCGGGAAGTCCATCGCCGTTTCTGCGAGTTATTGCCCGAGGATCTGCTGTGGGTGGAGGACGCGGCGACGAAAGAACGTGTACGGGTTGTCCCTGGCGAACTGCGCAGGCGGGATGTTGAGGTCGGAACGCATGTCGCCGTCAGTCCCGGCGCCGTACCGCGTTTTCTGAGGCGTTTTGAGGACGTTTACGGTCGGCTCAACAAAACGGACTCGATCGTTGGCGCCGCAGCGGCGCATCACCGCCTGGTGTGGATTCACCCGTTTGTCGACGGCAATGGTCGCGTTGCGCGCCTGATGTCGCATGCGATGCTGCTGGATACGCTCGATACCGGCGCGGTCTGGTCGGTAGCGCGCGGCCTGGCGCGCAATGTCGAGGCGTACAAGGGCCACCTTGCTGCTTGTGACCGGACCCGTCGCAACGATCTCGACGGGCGCGGTAATTTGAGCGAGGAGGCGCTCGCGGGATTCACAGACTTCTTTCTCAGAACCTGCATCGACCAGGTTGAATTTATGGAAAGCTTGGTGCAACCGGATCGCTTGCGTGCGCGCATCCTCCTGTGGGCAGAGGAAGAAATCAGGCTGAACACGCTGCCGCCCAAATCGGGCAGTATCCTCGAAGCGGTCCTCTACCGGGGAGAGTTGCCTCGCGGGGATGCCGCCGGCGTTGTGGGAACCGGCGACCGCCAGGCGCGGCGCATTGTCTCGGTACTGACCGAACGGGGGGTACTCGTCTCGGAGAGTCCGCGCGCGCCTTTGCGCCTGGTGTTCCCGGCGGCGCTTGCCTCGCGCTGGATGCCGGGGCTGTTTCCTGAGCGGGTGAACATGTGACCGTCTACCACGCAAAGTATTTCGCGCATGAACTGACCAAGCGTTGTGCCTCGGACAGCGTTGAGAAGCTGGCGACCGCTCTTTCTAATGCGCAAGTGGATCTGAACCCGCATCAGATAGAAGCCGCGCTCTTTGCGTTTCGCTCACCACTTTCGAAGGGAGCGATTCTCGCCGACGAAGTCGGCCTGGGGAAGACAATCGAAGCGGGCATCCTGCTTGCGCAAAAGTGGGCCGAGCGGAAACGCCGTCTGCTGGTGATCTGTCCGGCAAATCTCCGCAAGCAGTGGAATCAGGAACTTGCCGACAAGTTCTTTCTGCCCTCCGCCATTCTTGAGACTCGCACATTCAATGAGGCGGTTCGCGCAGGGAACCTCAATCCGTTTCTATGCGACGGCGCTGTGATTTGCTCCTACCAGTTTGCCCGCTCCAAGGAACCTTACATCCGACAAACTGCCTGGGATCTGGTAGTCGTCGATGAGGCGCACCGGCTGCGCAACGTGTATAAGCCCACCAACAAGATTAGCCAGGCGATCAAGCAGGCAATATTTCCTTTCCAGAAGGCGCTCCTTACGGCCACGCCGCTACAGAATTCCCTTCTTGAACTTTATGGACTCGTCAGCATCATCGACGATTTCACCTTTGGCGATCTCAAGAGCTTTCGCGCTCAGTTTGCTCGCCTCACTGGCGATGCGGATTTTGCCGAACTCAAGCAGCGGCTCCAGCCAATCTGCAAACGGACACTGCGCAAGCAGGTCCTCGAATACATCAAATACACGAACCGGCACGCCCTCGTGCAGGAATTCATTCCTTCGGCCGACGAGCAACGGCTGTACAACCTAGTTTCGGATTACCTTCAGAAGGACACGCTCTACGCTCTCCCCGCAAGCCAGCGTCAGCTCATGACGCTAATCCTGCGGAAATTGCTGGCATCCTCCACCTATGCGATCTCGGACACGCTCGAAGGGTTGGCCAACCGGCTGCAACTCGTGGCGGATGCGGCCGAGCAAGTACCGGCGCCACACGAAGGGCTCGCGGACAATTTCGAGGAACTCCCTGAAATAGAGGATGAATGGCTGGAAGATGAAGACGAGTCGGGGACTTCCTCCGCGACAGCGCAGCAGTTTAGCCCCGACCAACTGCGTGAACTCAAAGAGGAGATGACTACCCTGCGCGAGTTTCACTCCCTGGCGAAGTCCATCGTCAAGAACTCGAAGGGGGAGGTCCTGCTCACCGCGCTGAGGCGTGGATTCGCCGCCGCCGAGCAGGCTCAGAAGAGCAAGGGAGTAGCGGCCCTCCAACAGAAAGCCCTGATCTTCACGGAATCCCGCCGTACTCAGGAATACCTGTATCAGATTCTTGAGAAGACCGAGTTTGGCGGCAAAGTGGTCCTCTTCAACGGCTCTAACACCGATCCGAAATCAAAAGAGATTTATCAGGCGTGGCTGGAACGTCATGCGGGTACTGACGAGATCACGAATTCGCCCACCGCCGACAAGCGCGCCGCCCTCGTCGAATACTTCCAAGACGAAGCGTTCATCATGATCGCGACCGAAGCCGCCGCCGAGGGGATCAACCTGCAATTCTGCAACCTGGTCGTCAATTATGACCTGCCGTGGAACCCGCAGCGCATCGAGCAGCGCATTGGCCGGTGCCACCGGTACGGCCAGAGGTTCGATGTCGTTGTCGTCAATTTCCTAAACCGGAGCAACGCTGCCGATTTGAGGGTCTACCAGCTCCTTGACGAGAAGTTCCGCCTGTTCAACGGTGTGTTCGGCGCCAGCGACGAGGTGCTTGGCGCAATTGAATCCGGGGTGGATTTCGAGAAGCGCATCGTGGCCATCTACCAAAAGTGCCGCACGCCGGAGCAGATCAGCTTCGAATTTGACCAGCTTCAGCACGACCTTGAATCCGAAATTGACGACAAACGAAAAGAGGCGCGGGAGCAGCTCCTGAACAATTTCGACCAGGAGGTTGTCGAAAAGGTTCGCGTCAGCAGCGGGGATTACCTCGATCGCTTTGAGGAGTGGCTTTGGCAAGTGACACGATTCTATCTCGGCCCTTACGCCCGCTTTGACCAGGGCGGGTACTCGTTCATGCTGGAGCGAAACCCGTTCGAAGGGGAGCGGATTCACCCCGGTCCCTATCGCCTCGGCAAGCGGGTCGAAGATGCCAATACCTACCGAATAGGACATCCACTGGCGCAGAGAATTCTAGCGCTCTGCAAGGACATGCCAACAGAGACAAAAGAGATTCGATTCGACTACCGGAATAGTGGCAAGAGAATCGCCGTCGTTGAAAGCCTCGTCGGCAAGAGCGGCTGGATGCTTTGCAGCAAGGCGACGCTGACCGCGTTTGAGACGGAGGACCATCTACTCTTTGCGGGCCTGACGGACGGCGGCGACGAACTCGACCATACGCAGTGCCGCCGGATGTTCGACGTTGCCGGCGAAGAGGCGGGGCCTGCCTCATGCGATCCGGACATCCGCCAGCGTTGTGAGGGGCAGATCACCGCCGAGATACAGCGCATTGCCGACCGCCTCGCCGAGAAGAACGGCGGGTGGTTTGACGCCGAGATGGACAAGCTGGACCGATGGGCGGAAGATCAACGCAGATCGCTCAAAGCTGACCTTGAGGAACTGGATGCAAAGATCAAGGAAATGAAAAGAGAGGCGCGAAGCGCCCCAAATCTGCCGACAAAACTTGACCTTCAGCGCCAGCTCCGGCAGCTTGAGACCAAGCGCAACGAGGCGTGGAAGGAGTATGATGAATCATCCCGCGAGGTGGAACGAAAGAAAGACGGCCTGCTGGACGATATCAGCCAGCGGCTTAACCAGAAGACCGAACGGGAAGAGCTTTTCATGATCCGATGGCAACTTGCTTGAGGGAATAACCATGACCATCGCTGAGAAAGCCAATAATCAGACTGCCGCCGCTGTGACTGCGGAGCCGGAACGCCTTGACCTGCGCTCCCACGACATCGAGGCTGACAAAGAGGCGGAGCTACTGCGGCTATTTCCTGAGATCCGCACGGAAGGCGGGAAAATTGACTTCGACCGCCTGAAACTCGCGCTTGGCCAGACCGTGGATGTTGGCAAAGAACGCTATGGCATGAACTGGCCCGGCAAGGCCGATTGTTTCCGAACGATCCAGGCCCCGAGCGTTGGGACGTTACGGCCCTGTGCCGAGGAGAGCGTCAACTTCGATACGACTGAGAATCTCATCATCGAAGGCGACAATCTGGAAGTCTTGAAACTCCTGCAGAAGTCGTATCTTGGCAAGATCAAGATGATTTACATCGATCCGCCGTACAACACGGGCAATGATTTTATCTATCCGGACAACTTTTCTGAATCACTTGAGACATATCTCGAATACACCAGACAGGTTGATGCAGAAGGGAAGAAATTTGGGACCAACACCGAAGCCGACGGCCGTTTCCATTCGAAGTGGCTCAATATGATGTACCCACGGCTCTATCTCGCGAGAAACCTGCTATCCAGTGATGGCATGATTGCAGTCAGTATCGACGATGCGGAGTGCCACAATCTCAGACTTCTGATGAATGACGTTTTCGGGGAAGAATGCTTCGTTGCCCAGATTGCGGTCGTGAATAATCTTAAGGGTAGAAATGATCGCAAGCACATTGCCACCGCCCACGAATATGTGTTGCTTTACGCCAACCCAGACTTCGTTTCAAACGGCATGCCCCTTTCAGAAAAACAGTTAGCCGAGTACCGACAGAAGACTAAGGATGGTGAGGCGTTTCAGTGGCGTGACCTGCGAAAACGTGGTGGCGCCGATACTCGGAGCGAGCGTCCGAACCTTTACTTCCCTGTGTACGCCGATCCCAAGACCGGGAAAGTGGCGCTTGAAAAGTCCGATCAGTTTTCAATGGAGATTTTCCCACGGAAAAGCGATGGGACGGACGGTTGCTGGCGGTGGGGACATTCCACTGTCTCAAAGAATCTTGTGGAACTTCAGGCTTTCAAGGTTGAGTCGAAGGACAAGTGGAACGTCAGCTACAGGGTCTACCTTGAGAAGGACGGCGAACTGCGCGCTGCCAAGCCCAAGTCAGTGTGGATGGGTCCAGAGTTTTCAACCGATGCAGCGACAAAGACCCTGCGTGCATTGATTCCAGGCATTGAAGACTTAACACCTAAACCTGTTGCATTGGTCGCTCTGCTCGCCCAGATGTCTCTTGATGACGAAGACATCGTTCTTGACTTCTTCGCAGGGTCCGGAACGACGGCACAGGCAGTTCTTGAGATCAACAAAAGCAGTGGGGGGAACCGAAGGTTCATATTGGTTCAGCTTCCCGAGCCAACTTCCCTAACAGATTTTCCGACGATTGCCGAAATCACGAAGGAGCGCGTTCGCCGTGTAATCAAGAAGCTCGATGATGAAGATTCCGGCAAGTTGGGATTGAATGGAGATGACAGTCAAGACCGAGGTTTCCGCGTGTATAAACTCGCCGAATCGAACTTCACAACTTGGGACCCCAGCCTTTCGCATGATCCGAAGGCACTCGAACAGCAACTCGAATTGCACGTCGATCACGTTCGGGAAAACCGCTCCGGTGACGACATCCTCTACGAACTGTTGCTGAAGAGTGGCTTTTTGCTGACGACGGCGGTGGAGAAGAAGGAACTCGCAGGAAAGACTATCTATTCCGTCGCGGGCGGCGCGTTAGTGATCTGCCTGGAACGCGCCCTCACTCTGGAGCTAATCCGCGCAATTGCGGGCATGAAACCGGAGCGGGTCGTCTGCCTGGACGAGGGTTTCGCCCGCAATGACCAGTTGAAGGCCAACGCCGTGCAGACTTTTAAGACCAAAGGCGTCACCAGTTTCAAGACTGTCTGACGGGGTGACCAATGAAGCTGCAATTTGACCCCAATCAGCCATACCAGCTTGACGCGATCGCCGCGCTTACCGACCTGTTCGAGGGTCAGCCGCAAGGCACACCTGAGTATTCCGTTATTCAAATGGGCGATTGGGGCGGGATGTTCGCCGGACAGGAACAAACGGAGCTGGGGGTCGGCAATCAGATTCTGCTGTCGTCCGACAAGCTGCTTGCCAATGTCCGCGCCGTGCAGGCCCGCAACGACATTGACATATCCGATCCGTCAGTACCTCTGGAGGCCTGGGATCTCTTTGATGCTGCCGCCAACGCGGCAAGGACATGCCCGCATTTTTCGGTCGAGATGGAGACAGGCACGGGCAAGACCTACGTCTATCTACGTACGATCTTCGAACTCTCGCGGCGCTTCGGCTTCCAGAAATTCATCATCGTGGTCCCGAGCGTCGCCATCCGCGAAGGCGTGTTGAAAAACATTGAGATCACTGCTGAGCATTTCCGAGCGCTTTACAACAACCTACCGTTCGAGCATTTCGTCTATGACGCGAAGAAGGTCAACCGTCTCCGGCAATTTGCCGTTAGCAACACGCTCCAGATCCTCATCATCAATATTGATGCCTTCCGCAAGAACTTCACGGGCACCGAGGAAGAGCAGAAAAGCAACGTCATCTATAAGGAGAGCGACAAGCTCTCGGGACGGCAGCCCATCGAGTTCGTCCAGGCGGCACGCCCGATCGTCATCATCGACGAGCCGCAGAGCGTTGATTCGACCGAAAAGGCCCAGGAGGCCATCCGGGCGCTCAATCCGCTTTGCACACTGCGCTATTCCGCCACACACCGGAACCTGTACAACTTGGTGTACCGCCTTGATCCCGTCCGTGCGTTTGAACTTCGGCTCGTCAAGCAAATCGTTGTGGCCAGCGCATCGGCTGAGGGAGGTGCTAACGAACCCTTCGTTCGGGTGGAGCAGATCGAATACAAGAAGGGAATCAAGGCGAAGCTTCGCATTCACACCCAAACCGCCGAAGGACCGAAGGAGAAATCCTTCACTGTCAAGAACGGCGCGGACTTGTTCCAACTCTCCGGCGAGCGCGCCGCATACGAGAACGGCTTCGTCATCGCGGAAATCAATGCCGAGCCCGCCAACGAATACATAAGGTTCAACAATGGCCGCATCTTGCGCCTTGGCGAGGAATCCGGTGGAATGCGCGGCGACGTGTGGCGGGCGCAGATCAAGCACACCGTCAAGAAGCATCTGGAGAAAGAGCTTCAACTGCGGCAGCGTGGAATCAAGGTGTTGAGCCTTTTTTTCATTGACCGTGTGGCGAATTACCGCGACTACGATGGCGCCGGACAGGCGGTGAAGGGCAAGTTTGCCGAGGCCTTTGAAGCGGCTCTGGCTGAGTTTGGCAAGGACCCGCGCTATGCGCGGCTCGACTGGCTCAAGCTGCCATTTGAGAACCTGCACAACGGCTATTTCGCTCAGGACAGGAAAGGCGTACTCAAGGATACGCGCGGTGACACCCAGGCTGACGACGAGGTTTACAACCTCATCATGAAAGAAAAGGAACGGCTGCTGTCTATGGACGAGCCGCTGCGCTTCATTTTCAGTCACTCCGCTCTTCGCGAGGGATGGGACAATCCGAACGTCTTTCAGATTTGCACACTCAATGAAACGCGCAGCGCGATGAAAAAGCGCCAGGAAATCGGACGCGGGCTGCGCCTGCCCGTCGATCAGAACGGCCAGCGCGTCTTCGACGAGTCGGTAAACAAGATTCTCGTCATGGCGAATGAAAGTTACGAGGATTTCGCCCGCGCTCTCCAGACCGAATATGAAGAAGATTGCGGCGTCACCTTCGGTAAGGTGCCGCTGACCGCCATCGCCCGGATTGCGCGCGTCGTGGATGGCCAGGAGCAGCCCATCGGGCGCGAAAACGCTGAACTAATCCGTGAATCCTTGGTCCAGCAAAAGATGCTCGACAGCGACGGGCGTATCCAGGCCGCGTTCGATCCGAAGAAGCCCGGCTTCAAGATCGATCTGCCGGAAGGCCAGGGAGACCTCGCCCCGGCGGTGATCGATTTGTTGGCCTCATACCAGATCGAGCGCCAGATTCGGAAGGACCAGGACGAGGGGCCTAACCGGTTAAGAAAGGAAGTTCAGCTCAGCCCGGAGTTCAAGGCGCTGTGGGACCGGATCAAGCCGAAAACGATGTACCGCGTGGAATTCGAGACGGAGACCCTGGTCCGCCGCGCGGTGGATGCCATCAAGCGCATGGAGAAGATTGAGGCGCCGAAGATTCGGGTCAGCATCGGGCAGCTTGACGTAAAGCGCGGCGGGATCGCGGCGACCGCCATGAGCGTCGCAGAAGAGCGCGTCTCGGCCGGCTCCTATGCAGCACCGGATGTATTGGCGTACTTGCAGAACGAGACGGAACTGACCCGCTCAACCCTGGTCCGAATCCTCAAAGAATCCGGCCGCCTCGCCGATTTCTTCACCGATCCGCAGCGATTCATGGACGCCGTCGCCAACATCCTGAAATATGAACTTCACCGCCTGCTCGTGGACGGCATCAAATACGAGCGCATAGGCGGGGGCGGGCCTGAAACCGAATGGGAAATGATGCTCTTCAAGAACGAAGAACTCGTCAGCTACCTGACTGCATTGCAGGTGCAACACTCCCTTTACGAGTACGTCGTCTATGACTCCGAAGTCGAGCGGGAATTTGCCCGCAAGCTCGATCAGCGGGAGGATATCAAACTTTTCGTGAAGCTCCCCTCCTGGTTCGAGGTCGATACCCCCGTCGGCAAATACAACCCCGATTGGGCCATCGTGAAGCAGGACGGCCAGGCGATGTACCTTGTGCGGGAGACCAAGGGCACGAAGGATTTCCTCAAACTGCGGACCAGCGAAGCCGACAAGGTTCGCTGCGGCCAGCGTCATTTTGAGGCGATCGGCGTACCGTTTGCCGTGGCGGTGACGGCGGATGAGGTGTAGCTATTGTATTGGGGGCAACTGGCAAACGTTGGAATTTGAGGGACGGGCAAATGGATTCAGGACAGCCATCCATACACGTCTGGCAAGACAACGAAACAGACGTAGACCTTCTTGGTTTCCAGGTTCACGCAGACTTGATTCGTTCGGTCATCACCGATCCGTCAGTACTTCCGGTGACCGTCGGAGTGTTTGGGGACTGGGGTGGTGGAAAGTCAAGCATCATGAAGATGCTCCAAAAGGAACTCTCGAACGAAGCTACATATCCCACCGTCGTTTGTCTGTACTTCAATGGGTGGACGTTCGAAGGCTACGAGGATGCCAAGTCTGCACTTCTCAGCTCAATTCTCATTCAGTTGGGAGAACACAAGCGATTCGGACCTAAAGCTAAAGATTTGGTTGTAAAGCTGCTCAAGCGTCTCAAATGGATGGAAGTAGCAAAGCTCGCCGTCAAACATGTTGGCATCCCCATTGCTGTTGCTGCGACGGGTGGACTCGCTGCCGTTCCGGCCGCAGCTGCGATGGCTGCTGGCTCGATAGTGAGTAGCAGTTTAGGCAAAACGGATAGCGAAGATGGTTCAAGCGCAGACATCAACTGGTCAGCTCTCGTCGAGGCTAGCCCCGAGAAACCAGACCTCATGGGAGTGCGCAAGTTTCGTGACGAGTTCTCAAAGATGTTGGAGAAGACTGAGATCTCGGCGCTCGTAGTTCTAATTGATGATCTCGACCGATGTTTGCCGGAGCGCCTAATTGAGACGCTGGAGGCTATAAAGCTGTTCGTTTCGGTACCAAGAACAGCGTTCGTCATCGGTGCTGACCCACGCATTGTCCGTCACGCAATATCGACCAGGTACGTTAAAAGGCAACTCCAACCCTTCACGTCTGAAGAGGCTTCCGAGGCAATGCGAGAGGAAGAGGGCTTGGTTCAGGACTATCTTGAGAAACTCATTCAAGTTCCTTATCAGCTACCGCGTCTTTCGCCGAGCGAGATTGAAACTTACATCAACCTGCTGGCGTGCGAAAAGCTTCTGGATAAGGAGCAGAGTGCAACGGTCTTGACTGCCTGGAGAGGGACGCGCGCGCAGAACGTCTACGCCGCATTCACCGCTGACGCAATCCAGAAATCCCTCAAAAGTGTTGAACTGCCAACAGCTCTCAAAGAACAATTGGACTGGAGCACAGCCGTCGCTTCTGTAATCACAGAAGGGCTGAAGGGAAATCCGCGACAAGTCAAGCGAATGCTTAATGCAATGTCGCTCCGAAAACAATTGGCCACTGTTGCGCGAATTTCTATTAAAGAGGAAGTGTTGGCCAAGCTGATGGTGTTGGAGTACTCAAATCTGTCGCTCTTTCATGAGCTCAATCAATGGCAAGCAGCGGAAAAAGGCGTGCCTGCGAAACTCAGGACACTTGAAGAGCAGGCTCTAGGAGATGACGAAGCTCAAAAAATGTCGCCTGAAGATGGTCTTTCGAAGTGGAGGACACCATCGGTGTTTTCCTGGCTCCGCATGAGACCTCCTTTGTGGGGCGAAGATCTGCGGGACTATTTCTGGTTAGCGAGAGACCGGACTGGTTCCACTCTCACCGGAGTCACGATGATTCCCCCGAATGTCCAGCTCGCGGTTCGTAGACTTCTCTCGGACAACGCCGGCGAGAAAGCAATGGGGGCGAAGGCGACTCTCTCACTATCGGAGCAGGACAGGACATCGCTGTTCGATCTGCTAAAACAGGAAGCGGTGCACCACCCGGACCGAGCAGCGCCAGTTGCAGCACTCCACACACTTGCTATTCAAAAAGTGCCTGGGGCCGCTACTAAGCTCATCGAGACGGCACGCAGCGTTCCCGCAGCGTCGCTTCTGCCATCAGTTCCGCAGAATATCGCTGAACTAGCACTGCGCGATGCGGGTTTGCGCAGCTCTGCCCTCGATGTTCTGAGAGAAACTGCAACTCACGATAAAACGAAGGCTGGAAAGGCTGCAACTAGAGCGTTGGAAACTCTAGAGAAAAAGGCATAAACATGGGCATGTCGCGTGGATACCAGATGCCAACCGGAGGGAACTGGACGCCCTTGAAGAATGACGCTACGGATTTCGTTCAGGGAACGGGAGGGCCTGAAATAACTCCAGGCAATCTTGTCACCGATTTCATTCGTGTAAGTGGTGGCTTCAAGGGGTTGCGCGAGGGAAGTGGAGGCAGTGCACCTTCAGGAAATGGCGGAGCGGGCTCTGGGGGTTCAGGAAGAGGTGGAAGTGGTGAGAGCCGCTCGGCCGCAGTGGGGACGGCCCGGAACCTGGGGGGATTCCTTTCGAGAGTCGGCGAGGTCGGATTTGAAGAAGCGCTTCGCGAAAGAGGCCTTGAAAACATAATCGGAAAGTCGGCGGCAGAGATTTCGGAAGCCCTGCTTGATGAATTTGCCGGACCTGCAAGCACGCTTGACAATGCACTCGCGAGAGAAGCGTTGGCTGACATTAGAGATGAGTTACTGGAGGACGCCGAGACTTTCGAGGATGTCGAACAACGCTTGAGCGCCGCCATTGATGAAATTGGGGTATTCGGTATCCTCGCGAACTTTTTTGGGCATTATGTCTTCAAGATGTTTTGTCGCAATTTTTATGAAGAGTGGTTAAAGAAAGTAGGCGACTCGAAAGCCGCCAGCGCTCTGCGCCAAATCAAGGATTACATCACCTCATCCCTGCGGACAAAACTGGCCAATCGAAAAATCGGCGCGGTTGACTGGAAGAAGAGCGAGGGGATTCGCCTCACCGAAGGGGTTCTGAGGGAAACCGTGGAAGTATTCGGGGTGACGGCATGAGCATCTCTGTGCGATTTGACGCTGACCGCCGACACGAAGATGGAGTCGCTCTAGTCAGTCTTGCTGGGCCGCAAGTGGACGGTGTTGAGGTGGATTTACCGTTCAGGGATCTTCATCGGTCACTCGGAACCCCAAACCCAATGGCCCTTGAGTTGCTGTTGGTTGCAGGTGCGTGCTACGTGATCGATAAGGCTATGTCGCGCAGGCTGACTTCAGATGCTTGGACGCGGGATCTGAGTGTTGACTTTCCGGTCTCCGACCCAAAGCGGTGGTCGAAGGTATCGGCTCGTCTGGATAGAGCCTTGACCTTTTTGTCTGGGGACGTATGGCGAACTTCATTTCGGCCAACAAACTGTGATTTGTTCGTCGCACCCAAGCGGCGCCGTCAAATAGCGAGGGACCCTCTTGAGCCAAAGACCTTTGAGGCCGTCTCGCTGTTCTCCGGTGGGCTCGATTCCCTGATTGGAACTATTGATTTTCTTGAGCAACGCCCGGACCGCAGCATCATGCTGATGGGGCATTATGATTTCCCTGGCCCGAAAAGTCAGCAGAGAGCGCTGTATGAGAAGCTCACGGCCAGGTTTCCGCACCGAACGAAGTTGGTGCAAGTGCGCGTCTCGCAAAAACCGAGAAAGAATGTTGAGCCGTCCCTTCGGTCCAGGTCAATTATTTTTCTCGCTCTGGGAATCTATGCTGCCTCTGAATGCGGCGTTGATGTGCCTCTTATCGCTCCCGAGAACGGCATCATCGCGCTGAATCTTCCCCTGACACCATCTCGCATTGGGTCATGCAGTACCAGAACCATGCACCCGTTCTACCTGAACACGTTCCGCTCGGTTGTCCGGGATCTCGGTTTGAAGAACGAAATCGTAAACCCGTTAGAACTAAAGACCAAGGGGCAGTGTGTTGCGGACTGTCACAATTTGAGCCTTCTGAGAGCCTTGGCTTCAAAAACAGTTTCCTGTTCCCACGGCACGCGGCGGCAAGAGTGGAAGCGAAAGAATGCAGCAAACTGTGGCTACTGTGTGCCATGCTTGTTCCGAAGGGCATCACTGCACACTGCGCAGCTTGATTCTGGGACGGAATACGGCATTGATGTCTGCTCGGATGAATTGACGGTCACTTCAGATTTGACGAGTGCCGACGACATGAGGGCTGTCACCAGCGGTCTTCGACAGTTCACTACCGATGCCTCTATTCGAAGGGCCATCACTGCCGTTGCCCTTGTTGAGCCGTTGGATGATTACATTGCATTGGTGAACAGAGGTCTTGGCGAAATCCGCGCGTGGATTCGCGACAAGGGCTCTGCTTCGCTCCGTGAAGCGGCAGGCATTCAGCAGACCGGCCATGCTTGACGCGCATTGCCATATCGACCTTTATCCCGATCCCTCACGAATCGCCATTGACGCCGAAAACGCGGGTGTGTTCACGGTATTCGTGACGAACCTTCCATCTGCCTTCGAGGCCGCTTATCCCCATATTCAACGCTTCAAGAGAGTTCGACTCGCTCTGGGGCTTCATCCTCTTCGTGCCGACATGCACACGGAAGGGGAATTGGCCCGATTCAAAACGCTGGCTGGCGCAACGTCGTTTATCGGAGAAGTCGGCCTGGACTTTTCAGGGGATGGAGTCGCCACGCGCGACCGGCAGGTCGCATCCTTCAGGTTTGCTTTGCGATCTTTGAAAGGAGAACCGAAGTTCGTCACGATTCATTCTCGGCAAGCGGAGGTCTCTGTCCTGGAGGTTTTGGCGCAGGAGTATCGGCACCCCGTGGTGTTTCATTGGTACACCGGAACACAGAAGAGTCTGGATCTAGCAATTGAGCAAGGCCACTTCTTCTCTATCAACCCGGCGATGACATGGAGCAAGAAAGGCAAAGCGACAATCGCGCGGATTCCGCCGGAAAGAACCTTAACCGAGTCCGACGGTCCATTCATCAAGGTAGGCGCGAGAACAATAGTGCCAGCGGATATTCAGTTAGTGGAAGATGCTTTGGCTGAAGTCTGGAGAACTGATCCATCTGCGGTCCGAAGTGCAGTGGCGGATAATTTTCGGCGGTTGATGAAACCGCTGAGAAGGCCGAAGGAATCTTGATGGCTTTTGACAAACAGGAAAATCAAACTGCGGTTAGACAGTGCCGACCGGCGAGTTGATGCCGTAACCGCAGATGCGGGGCTAAACGTACCAGCGACGCTGACCATCTAGTCCTTCCAATAATACTCATGTCCCACTGGGGCAATGGGTTTAACCGGTCGAATTGTCTTGATTGGTTTAATCGGTTTAATGGGTTTTACAGCCCGAACTTTTGGAACGGCCTTTACGCCTGTTGGTTTTTTTCTGAGATGCCATGCCATACGAATCTCCTTGATAAATCACAATGAGCTTATACCAGCGGTGCTCACCTCACAATCCCTCAGAAGACCTATCGGTGGGCTGTATTGCGCAAGACCCAGAGATGCATTTTTCGTTAGGTCTTTTCCGGATCGTCGGCAACCAGGAAGTTGGGAATCAGGCCCGGATTGCTGCTCATGTCCGTATCGGGCCAGCATTGCACCACACCACTTTCCCTCATACAAGGACAATGGGCTTACTTCGGTGGCGGAGCGGTCAAGGGCGCGCCCCGGTTGCGCGCAGGGCAGAGAAAACTCGAAAACGTTGGCGCGTTCATCGGAGACCCTTACGGCGAGGATGGGCCGCGCACGCTGGCTGGCGGAGGAAAGGGGGCGCTTTCGGGGATCGCAAGTTTGCGTGGCGGATAAGGGAGGCAACTCCGGAACCCTCCCATGCCCATGAAATCCCTATACGGTTCCCGCGCATCGCGCGACCAGAGTCGGTTGACGGATGATGTTCGTTAGCCTGGCGCAGGATGCAATGCCCGCTCGACACCTTCGGGATCGCGCGCGATGACGGTTAGATAGGCTTTGGCCGGTTGGTCCGGCTCAGAGCGGCCCTGTTCCCAATCCCGCAGAGTGCCAAGAGGGATGTGATAGCGCGCAGCAAATTCCTCCTGAGTGAGCGCGAGGGCGCGGCGGAGGGTCTTGACGCGTGGAACGGGACGCAGTTGCCCCGGCCGCGCATCGGTGAGCGGCGGGTTTTCATGGTCGCGAGCGGCGGCGGCTTCGATTTCCGCAGGGCTCAGCGGAGCCAGGGGCGGAGTGTCCAGCGCTTCTTCGGTGCCATCCGGTTTGACCCGGACAAGCCCGCCGTTACGGCGCATTTTCGCGATAGTAGTGCTCTTGCTCATTTTTTGTCGCCCGCCGGGCTGAGATGATTCTGATCCGTTCCGCCCGCTCGGTATAGACAACGGTCAGTACCTGATTGCTGGTCATGCCGAGTAGGATTATTCGTTCTTCGCCGTAGGCTTCCCGCAGGTCGATCCACTCGACGGCGAACGGGTCGCGGAAGGCTAGTGCCGCCTGAGCAAAGCTCACGCCGTGATTGCGAACATTCTCGGCGGCCTTGATATCGTCCCACTCGAAATCCAGATTCATATACTACGGGATACCAGTAGTTTTGTCAAGTGTCTAGAGGGGTTGGGGTTAGAGGCGAGGACGGTCTCATGTTGCAGAATCCAAAGTGTTTCAATGGGTTCCGTATCGTGACTCGCTGCGTGCTGCGTGTTGGCCGATGGCCGGAACGGGGTGGTTCCCCCCTGCCCTCTCACCGTCCTTGCGCATGCAGGCCATGACTTCAGGCGGCACGTCCCGCATGTTGTCGAGGATCACTTTAGTGATATGCCGGTGGCGAGCTGGACGTTTCTGTTCAGCGAGCTTCTGGAGCCATGCCTTAAGGGAGAAACCTTCGGCCGTCGCTTTTGCTTTCAGCGCCGCTGTCTGTTTATCGGGAAGCCTGATCACCGTCATAGGAAATCTCCATGAAAAAAGTCAGCGAATGCCGACATTTTAGAATGTCGGCGAGCGCCGACATTCCAGATGGCGGCCATAGGCCGAGTATGGACTCATATCCTCATGAGGACACGTCTCCATCCGGTATCCGGAGGGGATAGGAGTGTTTTTCAAGCCAGAGGTTGATCGCGGCTCTGACAATGTGGCTGAGCTGGACCTGCCTGCGTTTGGCGAGAACGCTGAGTTCGATGTGGACATCGTTGGGAATTGCGACTTGAAGGAGGGCCTTATCTCGCCTCCAAGCATTGCGGTCATTTTTTGAGTAGTCGGAATTATCTTTCCGACCCGCTTCTGGTGCTGGCGATGGCGCGTTACGTAGCGTTGGAACTGGGGTGGCACTACTGGACTTGGACGACCTTTGACGGGTGAGGCGTTCGGCAAGTCCGTCCTGTTGGGCCAGACCTTCGCTCATGATATCCAACGATGCGATAGCGGTTTGTTTTGCAGTCATCACATCCTCCTCAAGCGACTGCGGCGCGGGTTTCCGCGTCGGTCACAGCGATTGCCAACTCGTTTCGCAACCACGTCCAGATTGAGCGGATCTCATTTGCCGCAGGTTGAAAAGGTTGATACTCGGTGACGCCTTTGCCGAATTCGAGCGCAAGGCGGTAGTCGGACCGATGGGTATAGGTGACGGGGGCCACGGAGCCCCCTGCCCTCTCGATTGCAGATGTAGCATCCGAGCGGCGGCGCGCAGCCCCGGCAGACCAGTCGATTAGAAGAACGAAGTGCCGGGTTTGGCTGGCTCGCATACGAGCGAATGTCGGGCCGAGGGTTGAAAGCTCAAGGTCGGTGGGATGGCATGGAATCAGCACGATGTCGGCGGCGGCGATGGCGGCCATGATCGCGTTGTTGTCGCGGCCGGCCGTGTCGAGGATCACCAAATCGGCGCCCGCGTCCCGCAACTCAGCTAGGCGATCTTCGATGTCGATGGGCACGCAGGTCTCGGCTACCGGGCGGGGCGGAAGTTCCGCCTTCTTACGGATTCTGGCCCAGCGGCCGATGGAAGCTTGCGGATCGAGATCGAGAACCGCGACTTCAAGTCCGTCCTCGGCGGCTGCGCAGGCGAGATTGACGGCGGCTGTGGACTTGCCCATCCCGCCTTTGTCGGATGTGAGTGCTACGACTTTCATGGCGCGCCTATCTCTCTGTTATGTAAGGAAACGGTAACATGATTCGCGGGAAAGCCAATGAGGGTATGAGCGCATGAGGAAATGAGGACGTGAGTGAATGAGCGTATGAGCTATTGAGGCGATGTCCTCATGAGGTCAGGTCGTTCGCCTGCGGGCAAACCGGCAACAACAAGAACTCTGATGCGCTGAAGAATTCTTCGATCCCCCGGCTTACGGGGGCATGTTGTCGTGATAGCCGCTTTATTGGTTCGGCGCAGTCGGTCAACAGTCTTAGTTCCTCATAACCTCATCGCCTCATGAGGTAATGAGGCTATGAATTCGTGTGGACGGGTGATTTTGATCCTTATGTGGGGTTTTTTGCATAACGCCCCGAAAAGGTATAGTAGGGGTACCGACCCCGCCCTGCCTCTAAGGTCGCAATTTGCGACCTTAGAGCGGTCGACTCATCCCGAGAGAGGGGTAAGTGCACGATTTGTCCTTTTACTGTAAGTACGCTTAGTCGTCATTGCCAAGTCGGAAACCAATCTTCCGTTTGGTCACGGGCGGCAGCGCCTTCATTTCCTTCACTTCGTGGGCGAGACGGTCAATATCCTCAACGAGGATCTCGATAACCGACGCCGACCGATCATGCCTGCGTTCCAGTTTCGCCACGCGCGCCGCGATGTCCTTGTTCGACGCAAGCAGCTCGCGCATGCGCACGAAGGCGCGGACAATGAAGATGCTGACTTGAATCGCCCGCTCGCTGTGCAGCACTCCGGAAAGCATGGCGATTCCATGTTCGGTGAAGGCATGCGGCATATATCGGCGGCCACCATGCCGCAAGCTTGAGGTCCCAATTTGTGATCTCAAGACAGTAACTTCTTGATTTGTCATGAGAAAAGCGAAGTCTTGCGGGAACCTATCCAGATTGCGCCGCACGGCCTGATTAAGCTGCCTTGTGGGCACGCCATACAATTCCGCCACATCCGCGTCGAGCATGACCTTCTGCCCTCGAATGACATGGATGAGGGTTTCGACCGGTCGCGCAGCGAGATGTTTGCCGGGATGTCTTTTTACCTTGGACATGGCTCACCGATGTAACGGATTGTGGTCTGGCGGTCAACACAGAGACAGAAGAGTGTGCATGAGCGGGGCTGCTCATAATCCTTTTTTGACCCGATATTCTGAGACGATTCGCGAGACTGTGGGCTGGCTTATGTCATAGAGACGAGCCATGTCCGCTGCGGACTTGCGACCGGAGATGACGCTCTGGGCAATTTCGCGGCGTTTTGCGGGATTAAGTTTTCTGCGGCGGCCGCCAATCCGGCCCTCGGCGCGGGCGGCGACAAGTCCCGCATACGTGCGCTCGCGGATCATCTCGCGTTCGAACTCTGCGAAGGAGCCGACCATCTGCATCATCATGCGGCCAGGCGCCGTTGTGGTGTCGATGTTCTCCGTGACTGAACGGAAGCCCGCGCCGGCGGCGGCGATCTTTTCCATGATATGGAGAACGTCCTTGAGGGAGCGGGACAGCCGATCCAGTTTCCAGACGACGACAGTATCGCCTTCACGGAGTTGGTCGAGCATGCGGTGCAGTTCGGGCCGATCCCAACGGCCACCCGAGGCGGCTTCCTCGAAGACGCGGTTGCATCCTGCGAGTTTGAGCGCCTTGGCCTGCAAGGCATTGTTCTGCTGATCGCCTTTGGACACGCGAGCGTATCCCAGCAAGGTGTTTTGAGCTTTCACAAACGACCGTTTGCGCATGGAACGACGGGGCACGACAATTCCTCGGTAATTTCGTTTTAATAACCTCTTTCATAAAGACGAGTAATGGCAAGTGTTATATGAATGGCCTTTCCTGAATCTTCAAGAGGGACTAGATATCGATACATGCCCAGCCGCCCACTGCTGAAGACCGGACAACCCAACAGCCTGTCTCCGATGCCTACCGATCCTGTCGAGATGGCCAAGCACTATGACGTGAACGCATGCGCCTAAGTATCTTGAGCGATGAAGAAATAGAGGCGCTCTACGGACGCCCCCGTTTCACGCAGGAAGAGCGAGTCGAGTATTTTTCCTTGTTGCCTTCGGAAAAAGCGTCGCTGGACCAACTCCGATTCGTCAATGCCAAGATACATTTCATATTGCAGTTGGGTTACTTCAAGGCCCGAAACATGTTCTTTATCCTTGACCCGCAGGAAGCCGAGGAGGACATCCGATTCATTCGGGAGCGCTATTTCCCTGACTTCCATGAGCCTCAACCTGATATCACGAAGGTCACGCGGCTTAAGCAACAACGCACGATTCTCAAGCTCGGCAATTATCGAAACTGGAATTCGAAAGAACAGGTAAAACTAGATGTGCGCGCCAGGCAGGCGGCAACGGTCTATAGCAAGCCGATTTACGTCTTCCGCGAACTCATGCACTACCTGGCGGAGCAGCGCGTGGTTGCTCCGGGATATAGCACCATTCAGGACATAGTCGGCAAGGCTCTCGCGTATGAACAGCGCCGCCTCGCCGGAATCGCAAATGATCACGTCGATCAGTTCACACGGAAATCTCTGAAGCGCCTGCTTGAAGACACGCAAGGGCTATACGAAATCACCCTGCTGAAACGAGACCCGAGGGATTTCAGCAATGATGAGATCAGGCGGGAAGTCGAGCGCGGAGAACAAACGCGGGGGCTGTATCAGATGTCGCAGAAGGTCCTGCCGCAGCTGCAAATCTCCAATGAAAATATCAGGTATTATGCGTCACTCGTGGACTATTACTCGGTCCACCAACTTCGGCAGTTAAACGAGTCTATCGTATATGTTTATCTTCTCTGCTTTATTCAATACCGCTACCAGAAACTGCACGACAACCTGATTCAGAGCCTGCTGCACCACGTCAGGAGGCATGGTGACGGCGCCAAGGCCGCAGCAAAAGAGCTCGTTTACAATGTCCGCGTCGCCACGAATGCCGACATGCCGAAGGGCGGACAGGTGCTCAAGCTCTTTACGGATGACACCGTTGCCGGAAGCACGCCGTTTGAGGATGTGCGGCAAAAAGCCTTCGCGATGCTGAGTGCCGCCAGGCTAGATTCGGTGGCTGAATACCTGGCCAGCAAAGCGCGTTTCGATGAGGTTGCGTTTCAATGGCAGCACATCGACAAAGCTGCTCACCGATTCAAACGCACTCTCCGCCCTGTTCTGCAGGGCGTCGAGTTCGCTGCATCGGCTGCAGATGACCCGCTCATCGAGGCCGTCCGTTTCCTAAAGGAAGCGTCCCGAAACGGTAAATCGCTCGGGTCGTACAAGGAAAACACGCTGCCATTGCGATGGGTGCCGGACAAGATGAAACGTTATCTCTATGAAAGGGGCGAACACAACTGCAAGCGGCTGCTCACGGACCGCTACGAATTCCTCCTCTATCGGAATCTGCGCCATGGTGTTGAAGCGGGCGATATCTTCTGCCGCGACAGCGTCCGATTCCGCAGCATGAAAGACGATCTCCTCGACGACGAGCAATGGCAGAACAAAGAAAAGCTGATTGCCGAAGCGGGTCTGGATATTCTCCAGCAGCCCATCGAGAAGCACCTGGCCGATCTGAAAGAACAGCTTGAAACGCGCATTGCCGAGGTCAACCGGCGCATCGCCACGGGGGAAAATGAGTACTTCAAAATTAAGGCGAACGGCCGTAACACACGCTGGACGCTTGAGTACCCCGGCGAGAGTGAAACGGCAAATCACTCTTTCTTTGATCAACTGCCGCAGGTGGATATCAACGGCGTTTTGCATTTTGCCAACCGGGAGTGCCGGTTCATGGACACTTTTACCCATGTCCTTGGCCGCCATGCCAGGCAATCGCCGGATGTCCCCGCGCTCATCGCTTGCTTAGTTGCCTGGGGCACCAACATGGGCATTATTAGAATGGGGCAGGTGTCTGATATCGGCTACCACACCCTTGTCTCAATGTCCGACAACTTCCTGCGGCCTGAGACCTTGCGGGAGGCCAATGACCGGGTCAGCAACGCGACCGCGCAACTGCCCATCTTCCGCCATTACGATATCGGCGATGTCGTGCATTCCAGCAGCGACGGCCAGAAATTCGAGACCAGCGTCCGCACTTTCAACGCTCGCCATTCGCCCAAGTATTTTGGGCTGAAGAAAGGGATCGTGGCCTATACGGCAGTGGCCAATAACGTTCCGATCAATGTCTATAACATCGGCACGGACGAACATGAGAGCCACTTCGTCTTCGACATTCTCTTCAACAACAGCACGGATATCCAGCCTGAGATTCATTCCACGGACACGCATGGCGCCAATGAGGTGAACTTCGCGCTGCTGCATGTGTTCGGCTACCAGTTTGCCCCACGCTACAAGGATCTCTGCGATAAAATCCGCACGTCCCTCATCGGATTCAATCACCCGAGCCGCTACGGTGACGCGGTTCTGAAACCGGCCAGGAAGGTTCGGGACTCCGATATCATCCGGGAATGGGACGAGTGCCGGCGCATCTTCGTGTCCCTGGCGTTGAAAGAAACTACGCAGAGCACCATCGTCCGTAAACTGAGCGCCCATGCCCGCAACAATCGGACGAAACGCGCCCTCTGGGAATACGACAGCATTCACCGCAGCATCTACCTGCTCAATTATGTTGACTCGCCGTCATTGCGGCAGAACGTCCAGAAGGCCGTGAACCGGGGCGAAAATTATCACCAGTTGCGCCGGGCTGTTTCCTTTGCCAGTTTCGGAAAGCTCCGTTTTAAGACCGAGTTCGAGCAGGATCTCTGGTCGGAATGCAGTCGCCTAATTACCAACTGCATCATTTTTTACAATGCCTCCATTCTCTCCCGGCTTCTGGAACAGAAGGAAAGAATCGGTGATACGAAAGACGCCGATGAGATCAAGAAGATCTCCCCCATCGCATGGCAGCACATAAATCTCCACGGACGTTACGAGTTCCAGAAGCAGCCAGCCCCCCTAAATATGGACGCAATCATCCGGGAACTGAGCGAATTGTCCGCAGATTCCAATATCGATCTGGCTGCGTGATGCCTAACTATACCTTTTCGGGGCGTTATGCAAAAAACCCCTATGTGGCGCTAAATTTTGGGCGCTATTTGGCGCTATTGGTTGCTGACGAATACGCACGTCGCTGTTATCAGCAGCGGGGACTCCCTAAACATCCCCCCCCACCAGAATCTACCTTCTCAAACATGGCGTTACGTGCGAGCCTTGCCTTAATTGGCGGGTAGTAGGGGTGATGTCCGAATCTTGCTGATGTCCGATAAGTATCATTTAGCAGAACCCAAGAAAAAGTAGGAAGCTAGACCCAAAACGGCGAGGCAGTACATGCAGAAACAGGGCAGGTCTCTCGTGCCGTTCGGCTCAGCGCCTGGTGTGCCCGCCGTGGCGGCCGCCGAGCTGGCTTTGGCCGCAGCAAGCCTGGCGGAAAACGCCAAGGCGCCGAATACGCGCCGCGCGTACGAGTCCGACTGGGCGAGTTGGGAAGCGTTTTGCCGGGCGCATAACTTTGTTCCGCTTCCCGCCGATCCGGAACAGGTCACGCTCTACCTGACGCACCTCACGGACTTCTTCGGGGCCAAGGGAAAAAAGCTCCGGCCGCGTACCGCAGAGCGCCATCTGGCGGCGATCGCCACAACCCATTGCGCCCTGGGCCTCACCTTCGACCGCCGCTATCCGGCGCTCGCCAAAACCCTCGACGGCATCCGGCGTAAATTCAACATGAGCCAGAAGGGTGCTCGGGCGCTCCGCACCGAGGACATCATCGCCATTTGCGAGACCTTCGGCCGGGACATCCGTTCGCAGCGAAACAAGGCGATCATTCTTCTTGGATTTGCGGGCGGCTTCCGACGTTCGGAGATTGTCGGGCTGAACGTCGAGGATCTGGAATTCAAAGCCAAAACTCTGCGCGTGATGCTGAGGTGGTCGAAGCCGGATCAGAAGGGGGAGGGGAGGACCATCGTCATCCTGCCTGGCCAAAATCTCAAAACTTGTCCGCTCGCCGCCGTCCACGCCTGGCTCGGGGCCGCCGAGATTAGGCATGAGGGCGGCGATCCAGCCTTCCGGCCAGTCAATCGCCATTCAGGTGTCGAATCGTGGCGTCTTTCGGATCGCGCGGTCGATCTCATTGTCAAGGAGGCTTGCCGCGCGGCGGGCCTGAAAAACAAGTACTCCGCGCACAGCTTGCGCGCGGGCCATGTGACCGAATCGCTTGCGCGCGGCGCCGGGCGCGCCTCCGTCAAGCGCCAGACCGGCCATGGGAGCGACACCATGCTCGACCGTTATGATCGCGAGGCCGACCCTGCCGCAGACAACAGCTCATCCGCCCTCGGCCTCTAGCCCACTGGCCGTGGGGGGCATACTGACGGGGCAGGCCGGCGCTGAACTTGCGGCGGCGGGGATTGCTGTCTGGGCTGACGACGGGCCTGATTTTATCTTCAACCGGCTTGAGGTTTCAGGGCCGGACGAGCGGCTCTACGATTTTATCGGTGCGGCGTCGGGGCCGGGCTTCGTCGATTGGCGGCCGGAGTGGCACAGCGTCTATGAGCATATTTACTTCCAGGCGGGGAGGGGAGGGGCGCCGACGCGCGAAGCAGCCGAGCACCTCGCCCGCAAATTGCGGGACATTCTCTGGCGCCGGTACGAAGAGGAGCGCGTCCGCGCGGAACTAGATTCTCACCGTGTGCCGCTGGATCTCAATACGCTCATCCCGATTCCGCGTCGCGTCCTGCGCAAGGGCTTCGTCGAAGCCGGGCAAGAGTGGATGTGGGGGAATTGGGGAGTCCGGTGGCCGATCCGGCGCGTCACCTTCGCGATCGAGCGCCGTGACACCAGCGGCCTCAAGCCGGTCGCCGTGTTCCGCTTCCTCTCAGAAGACTGGTCGCCCTGGATCGCGCTTCTGCGCATGCGCGAACGCTGGCCGGAGTTGCGGTTCGAGATGAAGGCGGGGTATTTGCAGATGGGTGGAAGTCGTGAAATGCGGGGGAGCTAGGCGGCTAACATGAGACCCGGAGGGCTTATCAACGTGGCCTCAGTCGTTTTGGTCTGACCTACTCCACCATCTGTCCAGTTTGGTGGGTGACATCTTTGGCATTTTACCAAAGAGCAGGCGCGCCTTATTGTGTCGAAGAATAAAATGGCTGGAACAGCCAGAAGTTAACCATACTGATGGCCACAATGATAACCCAAGTTTCGGCTCGTAGTAGACTCTCCAAGCCTTTCCGCTTTCCGGCATAAGATTGACGGACACAGTTTCACCACACCCACACGGGCAGAGAAACTTCAAGCTCTTAGGCCGTTTGTTCGGCATCACCAACACGAGTACGCCGGGCTTCAATTGTCGCTTTGCCTCAGTCTGGTCGCGTGCCCTGACAATCCGGGGATACCGAACGTCACGATAAGTGAATTTCATGGTAATATTCCGAGAGGTTCCTGAGGAGACCACACGCCAGTCTATAGCTGAGAGCACGCCTGTTCTGCATCTCCACTGTGTCCCTCTCCTTATTGACCGGTTCACACGCAAATCTAAGAAGATGACAAATAGTCAGAGTCTCGTACTCATCACTGCTTACTCCTTCTCCTGCTGCGTGGCGACGAATCTGGCAAATCGCATCTGTACGGCCATCGAATGTGACAAGGTTGCGCGGTGGCAGTAGCCGACCTCGATATAGCCGACGCAGAATCTTTACGGGAAGCAGCTTGCCTTTTGAATTGCGGGCGGTCAGACTTATGCTCGTGTCAAGTTTCGACGGGTCTCTCGCCAGAGATTCTCGGATTCCGGAACGTGAAAAGTCGATCAGAATTGTGTCTATACTGTTCCATCGCACGAAGACGTTGCGGACGTTGAGATCGCCGTGCACTCGGCAAGAAAAATGCTCCTTACGGGGTAGCTTGTCCAATTGGTCCCACAGTTGCGGCGGGGCGGGGAGCAGGTTATCTACCTTTCGTCCCTTCTCAAAGGCTGCAGTAAGACCTTCTGGATCAGGTAAAAGCGAGTTGGCCCTCGCGTCGGTCGCGTTGGACTTCGCTGCCTTCTGCTGCTCAATGTAAATGTGACCAAGCGATGAGTGTTCACTTGTTGCTTCCCGGCGCCACCTTCCTAATGCCCCGTCGAAAAGCGATACCATAACAAGCTCAGGGCTTGAGCTTGCGGCCAGATATTTGTCAAGTCGCTGCGAACGACCAACAAAGGCGGACACGAGGATCGCACGCGTGGCACCTTTCACAAATCGTGCTTCTAGAAGTGGCGCCCTAAATGGAAATGGAACAAAGTCGCGTACAAAATCGCAATAGGTCTCAAATTCAGCTTGCAGATCCATTCGTTTTGCGGCCTTAGCCACGAACGGCTCATAGGTATCCTTGTCGCGATAGGCATAGATCCTCCATACCTTGCAGTCTTTGGAGTGGCCCCCCTCCTCAGGGATCAAGGTTATATTGGTGAATCCGCTAAATGCTCGCTGAAGCAAGATCGCGTCGGATTCGTAATCGTGAAGATCATAATCTTGATCGTGTCCTGGGAGTGGGGGTCTGAGGTTGGGGTTGGCCGGCGGACCTGCCTGATGGGAGCGTAATGCACTTGCGAAGTCGTCACGCGTGAGGCCAAGACCAGCTATTTCTACTCGATCGTTCCCGAATTTATCTAATAGCAGGCGTCGCAGTGTGATGGCTTTCGCGCTATCGGGGGACACCGTGCCGAGCAGAACACCATAATCTAGGACATGCATTGTCCTCAATAACCGCAATAGTCTGCCCAGGGCCTTATCCACATCGTTACCGACGGCCGAAACGAACACTGCAAATAAATCTGCTGCACTTACATCGAACCGCTCCAGGTTCCGCACGGCATCGACATCGGATAGGCCGAGAACCTTCACGGCTTCCTGCAGTTCTTCGGGGATTTGCCGACCAACCCACACAACTCGATTTCGGTCACCGCCAATCAACTGGGCCTCCCGGCCATCGGCCAAGTGTCTCCTCTCGCCAGCACCCCATTAAGGGAGCAAACCACGCATTGTGGGAAGGGATCGGACGCTGCGGCGCGAACAACACCCCGGTTGAAAAGTACCAATTGATGTCTCGGTGGAACTGGTAGGCCCACAACAGCAGAAAGCATCATGGTAACGCCGAGCGAGGCGACTGTACTGTTCAACGAAATGACCGCCGGTTGCGGTTCTACGGCACCGATTATGTAAGGATCGCGTGCCCGCGCTTCTTCGGAGAGAAGATCTCGCCGGACTTCTTCGGGGTCCAAGAAGTTGAGGCAAACTAAGCAGGGCAGTCCTGGAGCGAGCATTTGGATTCTGCCAGTTACACTTTCAATCGTACCAGCCCGCACCTGGATCCTGACACCAAGGTCAATGGTGGGGATCACATACTGATATGCGAGTTGATTGATGACAGCACGGCTACCATGTGAATCAGTGCAACAGAAGAGAAAGTCGGACGAGAGTAAACGGCGAGCATCATTGGATATGATGACGTTTCCGGTAATCGCCGTTACTTCAATTTCCGGATTTATTCGTCGGATTAGCTCCGCAGCGACCTCGACCTTAGGGCGGCCAATATTTTGCCGTGTCGCACCTACGACGCGGTTCAGATTTGTTTCTTCAAGTACGTCCGGGTCAAGAAAAAATAATCTCCTCACCCCTAAGTGCGCCAATTGCTCTGCAACGACCGACCCGATACCGCCAAGTCCGATGATTCCTATGGAAAGTGACGCGAGCGTTGCTTGTCCTTCTGCTCCGAATGCGCGTACGCTGCGATCGAATTGATGTGAGATCGTTGGGGAGGATTTACGGTTTCGGTAGTGTATCCGCAAATCTCGTCCGACTTCGATGACAGGTGATAAATGCTGCGGTTCGGCGTTGGGTTTGGTCCAAATTCGAGCGCTACAATCGTTAGACGTTAGAAGTAAGGCGCCGTGTGGACAGTCACCTGTACGAGAAAAGAGAGCCGGCATGAGCACTCTTTCGCCTTCGTCATCGACAGATGAAAAGTGGGCGTCCTCGGCAAATGGATGCGTGTGTGTTAAAACAAGTGACAGTCCTTCCCTCCGTGCCCTTTTCAGAAGCGGCATGATAAATGAAGGGTGTATTACGGCGCGGAGACGTTCCTGGGTCTGGTAAGCTTCTGCGGGCACCACAAAATGTTCGCGCACCAAAAGCCTAGTCTGATCACCACCACCAGCCCGGCCGGCCAGCAGCAGCGCAGCGGCTTCATGTGGTGCTGCGGACAGGAGGGCGTCGCGCAAACTGGACAGCGCTTGGTTGCCGAAAACAAGCCCTTTCATCGCTTTTCCTCGAAGCGGCGACGAATCATGGCAACGTAATTGACCAAGTTATCGCGGTTCGGATTCCATGCCGCAGGATGCCAGGAGAACCAAAGCAAATTAGGTGGGATACCGGGAGGCTGATTATTGCCCGTGTTGGCGGGAGGCCCTCCGGATGCCAGTTGTAAAGCTCGGTCTGTCCAAAAAGTGTCCGGTCGCGCGACGGGATAACCTGCCGGCACAAGAAAATAGACGTTAGTGTGTGGTCGATTCCATCCTGGCGGAAGAACAAAATCGCAGAGGTGTACTAACGTAGTTCCGTTTGGACCTGGTGTCCGAATGGCTCTGGAAAAACGGCGCTCCGCAACGCTTTCTAGTTGCGCGAAGTGGTCGTCAAGGATGGCCATGGATGATGCCTTACGGGTTCCCTCCCCAACGTAGCGGGCGGAATCGCATAAAAGTGCATATCTTCCCGAATTGATACGGCCTCAGTATCCGTGATGGCCTTATCTGGGCGATCACCTTGTTCCTCGAGATAAAGTTGGTATTGCGCATCGATGTGAGCGAGCGCCTTGATATCTGCACCAGTCATACTGGTCTTGTCGACGACGTACTTGGTGGCATCGATGAAAATAGTGAATTCGTGTCTTTTTTCGCGGTCGTCCGGGTGAGTTGTTTCCTTTGGCTTCTCATTTTCGTGTTCTGTTCGCATGTGATTCCTCAATTCTAAGTTATTCCCGACGAATGCGCTTAAATGTCACTACTAGCGCCTTTCAAATGATATCAATAATACACTCAGGCACATCACAAGTGAATCATTTTGGAATACTTAGAAAAGCCAGTTTACGCTGCGGCCCCTTTTGTCCAGATCTTGAACGTGTTAGAGGGTCGCGCGCTCATGAAAGACCCGTGATGACGAGGACGACCGCACGAGCTGGTTGGCGAGGAAAAGGGCAAAGGGAAATCTGAAACTACAAGAGGTCTCGAGAGGTCACCTCAGGCTGGGCGTTCATTTGGGATCGCACGAGCCGAAGCAGCGGTGACACACTTGCGAGAAGCTGTCTCGATTGCACCTAGGACAGTGGTATCGCGGTTTCTTGTTCAGGTCTGGCCTGTAGTTGAGACAAAGTTTGCATGACCCGGCGTTAGCATGGCGCTGGAGTTTCATCGCCAGCTTATTTTGCCTCCGGCGCCACGCTTCGGAATGGCCTGCTCGTATCGCAGCAATCGTGGTCTGGCTCCTTCGGGCTCCAGCCCTTTCGCCCTCAGTCATCCCATGATGTGCAGCCTCGTGGATCATGAGACCCGCGAAGTTGGAGATTTCCTCGAATCTGTGAAGGTTGACAAGTATGGCGCAACCGGCCTTCTTGAAAGTGCAGTGCCGGGCGAAGCGCAGGCCGCCTCCTTGTTCCCCGTACAGGTTGCACGGAACCTCAAGCACCTTCAGTACATGCCGGCAATAGGTCACTTTGGGTTCTCTATTGGACAGGCGCACTATCTTCACCCTCCTGGACGGAAGCTGACCTGTGGTGCCCCTGACTGATAAAGTAGCCATCAAGTAGAATACCCCACCGCCAAAACGCATAGAGAGCCGGACCAGATGAAGCCGACACCCCGTGCCAGTTCTATTGTCCTGACGGGTGCGGGGAAAAGACAGCGAGCATAACCCTGGATGATTGAGGCCCGCTCTCATATATCTTGTAGCGAAAAGAGCATTGAAGCGAGAGCGGCCGCCACCCGTTCTTGGCTAAGAGTGCGATTTCGTCCTCAGCTGTCCGCTCGGTGAAAGGAGCGGCACTCCAAAACAAGCGCGGCAAATGAGCGGCACCAAGGGAAGCAAGCCGTTTGTTCGAAGGGAGGTACCAAACTCGCGGGACGCACGAAACCAGCACGCGCGGCGCGTAGTTTGTCCGCTGCTTCGCACTCACGTCGGCAACGATGAGGGCAGCGCAATTTTGTACTGCGAGCGCCCCCTCCCTCTCGGCTTCATCAAGGCGTTTCAACAGGCAGGCAATCGGCACTCGGAGTTTCCTGTGAGTGGATTCGAGCCAAGCAATGCTAAAGTGCTCATCCCAGTCCTCTCCCGGCAGAGCGCGTAATGTGAAATCGGGAATCAGGAGGTAACTAGCCGCGTGGTTCGTGAACCGCCAGAAGTCTTCTGCGCGCCAGGATTCACGGTATTTCGTTTCCAGATACAAATCAGCAATTCGGTGAGCCAGCTCGTGCGCCAGCGCGAACCTTCGTTGGAACCCAGGCGCCGAGATCTCGGCCTGCGCTTCGCCGAAGAGAGTGTTGTACCGCGTGAATAGTGACCCTCGAGGCTGAACAGGTGATACCCTGCCTCGCGGGGCTACCGAAACGGCGAGGAATCTGGCAAAGGGGCGAAGATCTACCGCCCCAGGGGACGGCTCGGAAGAGAATCCGAGCTGTTCAAACAGCCCTGCGACATGCGCCTTGGCGATCCTTGCCAACTCGCCGCTACCGGGCCATTGACGAAGCGGGTTCCCCGCAGAGGTGGCGTCGCCCATGTTTACTCTTGGCTCCTGCGGACAAATCGTACGGACCAGCCGTCCTGCGCCCTCGCACCTGGGGGTGGGAGCATTGTCGCGGGCTCCAGTTTGTACTCATTCAACACGCAGCCTGGCGGGAGATCGCGCCAGACCTGGTTCATCTCGACGCCCTTTCCCACCTGATATGGCTTCTGGAAGTGGTTTTGCGCCTGCCCAGCGGCCGCTAGTATTTCACGGGGTAGGAGAACGACTGTGAACCAATCCGGAGCTCCCTCCCCGCTTTTGCATAGGGTCCAGGCCAATTTCTCTTGCTCAAGCGGCGGCACCCCGTCCCAGACCTGCATTTCTTGAACGATGCAGCCTGTAGCCAGTTGGTATCCTATTATAAGTGGTTCATCTTCCCATCCCTCACCGAACGGCACGATCGTGGGATACTTCGGCATAATCAGGGCCTCGTTAGCCGTCTCCGTGATCCACGTTGGAAACCTCCCAGGGCAGATCCACGCGACCCTGACGTTTTGAGGTAGTCGTAAGGACGCCAGGCGGCCTACTGATTTAGGCAGGGCGGGCCCGAGGATAGTCACTATCTTTTCCGAGGCGCCGCCGCCGTCCATGATTTCACAAACGGCTAGTGTTAGCACCTCGCCAATTGCGCGCTCGCAGGCCTCCGATAGGGCCTTCTGGCGGGTGTTCCCGATTCCGCCGAAAAGGCCGCGCGTTTCGGACGCCCCAAACCTTTCTACAGCGAATCCGTCGGTCTGGTCATGGGCAAATGTCCAGGTGCGTGGCACGCGAACGTAACCGCTTCCATCAGCCGTGGAATATGCGAAGCAGAACGTGATGTCGAATGCGCGCGCAGGGATTGCCGCGTGCGGTGCCGGGTACTGAAGCCGGTAAGCAACTCCATAGACTGTCATCTCTGCCATCACGCCTCCTTTCCCTCTTCCAGCAATTCGATCCCGTCTTCCAAGAGTGTAGAGCGCACCCGGTCCCAAACGTATTCTGTCCGGGTAAATCGCGATCCATCTGGTGCTACCACCAGAACCCTGCTGTGCGGCAATTCGAGGTCTTCAACGCACTCATCTGATAAGGGGCAAACGGCCCTGCTGTTAAGTGTCCACGTGGAAGCTCGGCCGCCTGGTACCAGGATGGAATAATCCATTTGGCGAGATGCCGTATTGTCGAAGGAAGCCTTCCAACGATGGGCAGGAGACAAAACGCGTGGGAGATTGACACAATCTATAAGAACGTCCCGGGAGTACGTGTGCTGCAACGGACGCAAAAGCTCTCTGACCTTGGACGAGTCCTTTCGGTGGAAAACAATGGGTTCCCGCACGAGAGAATTGGCAACCAAGTCTCGGTGGTTCAGCTCCTTCTTGGCAAGCTTCTCAAGGCACTCAAAACATTTCCGCAAGAAGTCCCTGTACTCGGTGTCTAGGGAGCCACACCCTTGAAGCAGGTCGTGCATATCCCGCAGGATGCTAAACTCTCGCTCCTCCGACGAGATGCGCTTCATGGAAGCCAACATGATCCTCGTTACAACTTGGTACTTTGCCTGGATTGGGTCGAGACCGTCCCGGTTGATCCGCCCCTGGGGGTTCTCGAACGTCTCCGACAGACCTGCCAACTCTTGAGAAAACCTGCTTGCAACGCTCTGCAAAAAGGCGGCACTCATGGTGGCATGGATCAGGAACTGCTGCACAATCTCGAACGCCATTCTCTCCGCTATTCGCAGATCGGGAGCCAGGTAGAAGCGGTCGTAAAGAAAGATGCGCTCTCGCCATAGATCCGCTGCGGCAACGGCGCTCCGCCCGTGTAAACACAACATACCAGCGTGGTTGACTTCCTGGTCATACAGGAACTCGGTGAGCCACTGAGTAGGGGTCCTCTCCTCGATTCGGGGCCGAACGGGATAGTCTGTATCAGCCAGGAATTTCGTGTCATAGCCGATATAATCAATTTTGTCAGCGTCGATCGGCGAATTGACGATGGCCTGCACCCAGGGTGCTCCGAAGTCCCCAAGCACAAGGCTGCAGACCAGGTCTTTCAGTTGATCGGGCCTGGCGTTCCGTTGTGGGTGATACCCTATCTGGTGGTCGTTTACCAGCGTAGTCCAAAGGGTTTTTAAGTAAGGGGTGTTAATAAAGCGGTCGCGCAGGACGACGCCTTCAAGTCCCATCGGTCGTGTGTCCCGTGGAACCCAGTTAATCGATTCAAGGACCTCGTTCAGAAGGTGGGAAAACGGCAGGTGGCCGTAATCATGAAATAGGAGCGCCGTCGCAACTAATACTTTGGTCTTCTGCCAGGTCTCGGCGGGGAAGACGAGAGAGTGTTCAGGAACGCGACGATCCCCCGCGAGCACCTTCAGCCATATGAGTCCGGCGTTCAGCGCACCAACGGAGTGACCCCACCTGTCGTGTCCTCCTGCCTTCTCCCCCAACCATAACTCCTTTAGTCCGAGCTGGGAGACCCTTTTTAATTCCCCTTGCAGCTTAGCGTCGTACTCAACCCCCAAGCCCTGAATGTCTCCTGTGGTCAGGTTGACGTCATGTTGCTGCTTAGGTTCCCCACCATCATCCCTACGCATTCTAAGGAGCACGGACCCGAGGGAATAGCGCTGCGAGAGCAGGTCCTCAGCCATGAGCAGATTCGGAGTGTCAGAGGTGGAAACGGTTCTCGTCACGGTCATCTAATCAAGCAGAGCTCCTCTCAATTGGCCAATGGCAGGATTCGCGTACCTCAGAACCCGCAAGTAAACCGCTTCGTCGGGGTTCCAGGATTTGCCTTCGCTCCTTCGTACGGACGGGTAATAGAGACCCCTAAAGTTCTCGATGAAATCCTCCTCCGCATTCGGCGGCTTTACATCAGCAACTACCAGTCTTCTCTCCTGAGCAAAGTCGAAAAGGAAGCGCAGCAAATAACGGTCCCATCGCCCGCTGAGCCCGACTACGACGATTGCTGAAATCCGGTCTCCTACGAATCTCCGAAGACTCCACAGTATTGGATCAGCCGCCTCCTCCTTCGCGCGGTAGCCAGGGAATGAGAACTGCAATCGTAGGCTGTTCACATGGCACGCAGGGCACAGGAGTGGGTCCTGCGCGCCCTGAGTGGCTAGAAGATGATCGAGGGGGTACTCACCCTCGTGTTGAGGGCAAAGCTCGTTTTCGCAGCGCGCGAAAAAGACATCCCCACGGACTTTAAAGACAGCCGGGAAGAATTCCTTGGTCCCAGCAGAAAAATAGTTACGGACTTCTGCCTCGGTGTGCAAGCTTAGGCCAGCTTGGTTGTCCATTGTCAGTGCGCGCCGTGTCAAGCCGTCAAAATTGAGACTGACCGCATACGCTCTATTCCTGCGAAGCATTTCGGCAATCTCGCGGTGGGCCGGCGTTGGCTTGATCCCCTCGTTGCAAAGGCCGACAAATCCCTTCTCCCAGCGGCTCTGGGGAATCTCGAGAGGCCCGACCAAGAAGTTGCGTGAAAATGTCTCCCAGATGGATTTAAAGGGTTCAACTCGTGATTGGAGGACAGAAAAAAGCTCCGCAGCTTGTCTCCGAGTGGCAGCATTTCGAGAGACGGCTGAGGCATGGGCGAGAACCCAATCGTACCGGAACGGGATCTTCCGTTCCTTTTGGAGCTCATCCAGTTTGCTGTGCAGCCAACTTCCAATATCCCGCAGCAGCGGAACCACCTCAGCTGACACGCCCGCACCAATTACAAACAGAGGAACGCGGGCGTACAGCAGTCCCTCCTGGACCGCTTTGGCCAGCTCTCCAAGGCCATCTGACTCCAGCGGCTTTGGCTCCCGCACTACCTTTTCAGGCGTCAAAGGACCTTGCCTCTGGGAGGTTTCTCTACTCATGAGGATCGACCTACTTAACCGGAATTTCCATTATGAACTTTCTGAATTCTAGCGGACTGCCATTTGCGCTCGAATGTCGGCCAGCTGTTCTGCGCCGTCGCCGTTGTCTTCAAGCCTCCCAAAGGGGTCCGGCCGCCCCCTTGGTCGTAAGCATCCGCGCTGATGAGCAGAAGTAAAGGTCAGACTTTAGCGGCTAATGACGTTCCCGTCTGCACTGCAGTCGTGATTGCCGTTATCACCTTTGCAATCTCGCCGATGTGTGCGACTGCTGCTGTAAGCGCAGTCTGATCCTTTTTCATCTGAGCGACCAGCGTTTGTACGCTAGGATCGTTGTCATTAAAAATCTTATTTATGCACTTCCTGTAGTTAGCCTCAGATGCGGCATACTGGGTGTTTATTGCATCCATCTTGCCAGCGTCGCCATGGCAAGCTTCTAACAAATCAGGGAGGCTATTGGTGAGTAAATCGTATTGATCTTGTAGCGCTTGCAAAGCGGCTGTCATTGGTTAGCATTCCTCCATGTCATTTCTTAGTGCTCGCCGGAGTCGTGGAAGTGGTGCTCGAAAGGTATGTACTCGCAGTGCCGATCCAATTTTCGACGGTCGTGAGAGTTACCGGTGTGCCACGCGATGGCATGCGGCCTTCTGTCGCAAGTTGATGAATACGTGTACTCATTTCCGTGATCGCCTGTAGCATCGCGGCTGAAGCTGTCTGGTGCGCAGCGACCAACACTTTGCTTGTTTCGTCAACCTGAGTCTCGGCCGCAGTCTTGAGCGGTGCAGTGTCGGCTGTTGAGGAAAGGTGCGCTGTTAAGCTAAACGGTTGAAGCGCGGGGGCGAGAACCGATGTTTCATCGACCAGATTTTTTTTGATGCAGTATTTAGCAAGACTTGCTGCTTTGGTGACGTGTGTTTGGTTTAGCGAGTCGTAAACATCAGCCTCTTTGGAGAAAAGCTCCTTCAATGCGTTGACCGTTGCATCGAGTGCTGGGGCAACCTTTTTCTCCTCGTGTTGTTGAATCAACGATACTATCAGCTTACCTGCGTCTCCTATTGCTGAAGGTATAGATATTGGGGCGCCTGTGGGCTGCGGAAGTGCCTTTAGTGTAGTAAGTTCGGTGCCCAACTTGGACGCCGCATTGGATACATCAGTCGGAGCTGTAGAACCGGTTAAGTTGGAGAAAGCAATGGAAAGGTCTTGCAAGGCCTTGGCAAGGTCAGCGCGTTTCTGGAGTTCCGAAGATGTTGTGTTTAGGAGCGCGCGATTTGCGTCTGGGAAAGGGAGAACATCTGCGTGAGGCAGCAGGCTGTTCTGCAAACCACCGAGCGCTATATCGGCGGTAACGATTTGTGATAACGCGCTATAGTAATTGGCTAGATAGGTAGAGGTTGTCGCCAATTGCTTAGCTGCCGCGTTGGCATCGTCAGATGTTTTGCAGGAAAACAAGAAGATCGAGCAGAGTAGAAAAAGTAGAAACGGTAAGCGGCGGTTGGCCCGATGTGGTGGCCTCATGAACCCTCCGGGGAATTAGTTTTTTGGCCTTCCGGCAGATACGATTATACATCCGTTTGCCTCCGGTCGAACCCTCCGGGCACGATTGTTTCCCCAGGACGGTCCCACCGGCTCCCAGCCGCCGTCTTCCGGGGCTTGAAAGCCTGTCGCTTCGGCTTGAGGGATGGGCAAGGGGAGATTTCAGCGAAGCGTTTTGAAATCCCTTCTGCGGGGGAGCGGCGCGGTGTTCGCCGCGTGGGGAGAACCAGCCCGCCCCGGCTTGCCCCTGGAGGAAACGGGAAAAGGGGAGCAGTGGCCTTGCTGCCGCAGGCTGATTGTGCGGCGAACCCTACATCAACCCATCAGGCGGAACGTCTGGAATTTCAGGTAATCCGCGCACGCTCGTGGTTATTGGCCGGTCCGCTTTCCCGCCCGATTAGGGACCCAATGTTAAGGGGGAGGGTAATCTCCCGGCCATACGGTCCCTGATGGGAATTTCACGATCTAGGTTCTCAAACGCCTCCCGGTGGCGCAGGTTGAACTCCTTGTCGCAAAGCGCTTCGAAATTCTTCGAAATATCAGTCATGTGAGCATCGGCTATGTCGGGTGGAGGATTTCCCGGCAGGCGACGGATCGTGCCGTGAGTGCATCTGCCAGACGGGCGATGATGGGATGAGCGAGGCCCTCATCGGTCATGCGGTGTTTGACCTCGGAAACATGATCGCCCAGCTGGGTGGCGAAATCGTCCACGCGATGGGTCACCGCGTCGGGGTCGAGGCGCAGTTCTTCGGCTAGGTTGCGCCAGTGGTTAAGCCCGATGTTGCGTAGACGGTATTCACCGCCTAGCTTCATCGAAAGTTTGGTCCTATCGATGTCAATGTCCGGGTAGGGTAGAACACTCGCCACATCATAAAGCGGCGCAAGGCGGATGCGGCCTTCGGAGCCGATAAGCAGGGCATAGTTCTTGCCATGGGCGTCCGTTCCCGCGATCAGCCAGTTATATGCAATCGAGTCGAGGAAGGCGCCAACATCCTCGCCTGGGTTGGTCGAATAGGTTTTTAGAAGTTCGACAATGTCGCGGATGCCGGGTCCCCCCTCATTCTGGTACTTGCGGGTTGGGGGAATGCTCAGGGCCTGGCACATATCCTCCTGATGGACGCGCCGCAAGGTGGCGTCTATCCGGACGCGGTCGTATCGTTCGACGACAATGGCGATCTCATCTTGAAAATGCATGATCCGGGAACCAACGGCTGGAAGCCCGAGCGCTCTCGCCAGCTCCAGACAGAAATGCTCGTTCTCAACATGCCCGTCCAAGTCGCCCGTCGGGGGCTTGAGAATATGAGTTGTGGGCACGCGGCCCGAGGGAACGCCCCAGCGGCCATTCTCGAACAGGAATGCGGTTTTCGGCTGTGCACCGGCAAGACTGAACTGGCCGGTATCGCGCAGAATGCGCCAGGCCGAGTGGTCGGCCCGCAACACCCGAAGCCTTTCGGCAATTGCGGCATCGTCCAACCATTCGATCACGGGAGGCGTCTGCCCGAGGACTGCATCCAAGCGTTCAGGCTGGACAAACTGGACTGCGCCGGCGCAGTCCTCCCCGACATTGGCAATCAGCCCGAAGGCGTTCCTGGGCGAGACATGGAAGCGCCGCCCCCACTGGTCGAGCACGTTGCCGTTGTCGGGCAGGAGCCCCCAAAGAAACGGATCGATCTTCGTGTTTCCATGCTCGGTTAAGGCGAGTGGCATGGAAATCGAAAGTGGATAAGCATCCGGAGCGTTGCGCCACAGTTCGTTGTATGTGAAAGACAGTTTTCCCCTGTTGTCGCGCGCTACGCGACCCATTTCCCGGCCGTCAATAATCGCGATGAGTTCCTTGGTCATTTTCTTTTTCCGCGCGCGGCGGCGACGATGGAATCAATATCTACCGTGGGAGTGCCGCCTCCTTTCTTTCCCGGAGGTTCTTCGTCTGTTGCCAGCGGGATCCCGAGCGCGTCTATGGTGCGCAGCAGGAGGCCGATTTCGGCTCTCGGTTTACCTTTTTCCACTTCCACGATCCACTGCCGGCTGACGCCGACCTTTTGGGCGAGCGACCGCTGGTCAAGACCGAGCTTGATGCGGCGGTCCCGAATGAGGGCCCCGAGGTCGGCTGGGGTTCGAATGCGCATATGCTCCTCTCTTGCAGAATGTCAGCGTACGACGCCATTGTATCAAAGTCAGCGTACGGTGACAAGCGAAAAAGTCGACGATCGGCGACATTTCTGAATGTAAGCGAACGGCGACAGTCTCGATAACGTCATGCATGGCCGGGTCGAAGAGGCGGGGGGAAAGCGTAGCGGACAGGGCAACGATCAAAGTGGGGGGTGATTCAGGCCCTAAACACGAGCCTTTCCCTTGGACCAGTGGACACGGCCGCGTACGAACCAGAAATGCGACTGACAATCCATCTTGCGGCAAACTGAGGGGTAAAGGGTTGCGGTGCCGTCCTTGTGCTGAGTTAAGCGCCAGTGGGGATGTTCATCTGGCAACAGGTTCATGTGGAGAACGCGGCTACAGCCGCATGGACAGAGCATGGCAGCCTGCTCAAGGAAGCCATCGTCTTGCACAATGTAAAGTATGCGGTTTTTAAGCTGCTTCGGTAAGTAATCTTCGACCACCTGGGTGCCGTAAGGCGGGACTAGCCATCGGTGCAGCCTGTCGTAAACCTGCCTGGCAAACTGTTGGCTCCACTTCTTGATCCGCTTCACCCGGTCCGCCTTTCTGCGAGTTCGAGCAGGCCGAGAAGAGGTATCGCATCGCCGATGCCAACACTGTCGTAAAGGATGGGGCAGGGGATTTCCTCCGGTTCGGTTATCAACTCCATGCTGGCAAAGCTGAAGGTCGTGGTGGCATAGCTGCTGTTGGGTTCTTCTCGAAAAGGGTGGAGTCGTGCAAGAAGTTCGGTCACGGCAAGCGCCGCTGCAAACATATTGACGCTTATGACGGCCGGACGATGGACGGCCACACCGGCGATATAGCCATCACGAACCTGTTGCGCGTGTGCAGCAGGATCATTACGCCGGAGGCCGGCCCCGGCGACCTCGGCCATTGTGAAGAGGCCCCGGCTCACTAGGCTTGAGCGCCCTGGTTGCAGGTAGTGGATGCTGCCGCAAATTTCTCTGATACGGCCCTGGTTGGGACCGGTTCGAACAGTGTCAAGGCGTACTCCGATGTCGAGGTACGGGAGCGTGTAGTAGGTGGCGAGTGTGTTGAGAAGAAATCGGCCATCTATGGTGTCCATGCAACCGATCATCAGGTCGCATTGCGCGACGATTCGAATGACCTCCGGGTCCCAAAGGTTCTTCGTTAACCGGATCACGCGTGTGCCGATATCGGTACGCTCTATCGCATCGGCGAGAACATCAACTTTCGAGCGCGCATCGCGCGCATCCCGTATTGTCGAATTCAAAATACGGTTGACGTTTCGATCCTCGATACGGTCATCGTCGACGAGTACGAGTTCGCTAGCGCCGAGACGCATACACTGCTCGACGATAGGGCTTCCGGTTCCAGAACAACCGATAACGGCAATCGACAAGCGACGCATCCGCTTGATAGTGCCTTCATCAAAGGCCTGAGCATGAGAGGCGACAAAGGTTGGTAGCTCCACACTGCCTGCATCGGCATACCAGAAGTGCAGGTCATCGCCGACGACATTGATCAGCGCCATTGGCTCGAACCTCCCATCCGGGCATAGGACATGACCGAACATCTGCCCGCTTGGCAACATGATGGCGCTGCCGTGTGGTATGTCGGCTTCGATCCAGCCTCGGATCATTGGTAAGAGTTTTGCATCGCCTTTGTCATCTGTGTCGGAGAAGGCGGCGTAGCCGCCTGGGTGGCTATGGATTTTAACAACTGATAGCCGTTCGGCGGCGGCGCGGTCAAGCAGGGGCGCGATGAGGTCGGGCGGCCAAGTTACCTGTACTGGCGTCCGCGTGGAACAGGCTTGATACGGGACTTCTTCGACCACACGAACGGTTAGTCGATGGCGGCGGTCCCCATCGCGACGTCCACACAGCACGATGGCAACGGCTTCTTTTCCATCGCCGGGGAAAAGGAATTGTTTCAGCTGGTCGTGTTGATGTCCCGTCATGCTGAGCGTAATGGGTGCCGTCATTTTTTGAACTCCCGTTCAAGCCAGTCCTCAATCAAAATGACATGAGTGCCAAGATTGTCATGGCCAATCTTCCACGGGTTCTGCGGTGTGCGGTGGCGCGACCATCGCTGGAATACCTTCCCGTCAATCTGCTGTGTGCACTGTGTAGCGCCGATCGGTTTTCCATCCTTCCGGGAGATTGTCGGGGAAAAATAGACCATGTTCAGTTCAGTATTCGGATACCCCGTCTCCATTCGAATCGCAGCGGTGACGCAGGCATTGTTGTAGCCGTCGGGAAGGGGAAAGTCGTGGATGAGCACCCATTGGGAGCCATCCACGACCGTTTCCCATGGCAGTCCATAGTCTTGGAGAAAGTTCTCGTCTCCATCGAGGAGGGCAAACTGCCTCCGGAGAATCACGCTCCCTCCGTTTGATCGCGCGGCAGGGCTTTGAACTTCTCGACGCCCTGGTGGCGTAGGTTCACCTTCTCGTCTAACTCAACCTTGCGCGGTTTCTCGCCGACGATCTTCACGCGCAGGGTATAGTTCTCTGCGGGAAGAAGCCCGGCGAGGGTGAGAACCTCGCGTCCGGTCACTTCTGGCTCATGCACAACGAAGGGCTCGCCGTTTATGCGGATTCGATAGCCACGGCTGAGCGGTGGCTGCTTGCCGAGACGGGCGTATTCTTCCAGATCGACGGTGTCCTCAAGGACTTCCTCCTCGCCGATCCGGAGGTGGTTGTGGGCTGTCTGTTCTGTGGCTTCCATTGTCGTTGCTCCTTGTTCGAAGTGTGCCGACCCCTGGGGGCCGACTCGAATTCAAGCATATACTACGCACGCTAAGTTTGTCAAGCACAAACTTAGCAGGCTTGACATCTGGCACGCCTCCAGCTAATCTGCTAGGGGAAACAATGCTTTCAGGAGGAGGCCGGTATGCCGACTGCTGAGGAAAGGACTCTCGTGAAGCCCACGTTGGGACAGTACCTCGAATCGATTCGCAAGGACCGCCACATGACACTGCGGCAGGTCGAGGAAGCAACGAACAAGGAGGTATCGAACGCCTATCTAAGTCAGATCGAGCAGGACAAAATACAGAAGCCATCGCCCAATGTCTTACACGCTCTAGCAGAGATTTATGCAATCGACTACGCGAAGCTTATGGAGATGGCCGGGTATATCACGCCGACGAAGGCGCGCGGTGACGATCAGAGGCACGGCCGCGTGCCCACATTTGCCGAGCATAACCTGACCTCTGCGGAGGAGGCGGAGTTGCTCGAATATCTGAAGTTCATGCGAAGCAGGAAGCGGCGCCATGACAAAACGTGACGACAGCAGATTGGACACCGATGCACTTCGCGCGGTCGAGGAGCGGGCAGGGAAGCTCCTCGACCGCTCCTCTGCGTGGGATCGATTTCCCACTCCCATCGAAGATATCCTGGCGGCTGCGCATCTGCAGGTATCGCCGAGCAGCATGTTCGACCCGGTCCGGATTCTCACTTATATCCGGGACAAGACCGCTGACGCAAAAAGATATCTCAAGTTGGCGATTTCGAAGGTTTTCGGAATCTATGATGCGGATGACCGCATCATTCATATCGATGATACGGTTGGCAAGACGAAGCAGAATTTTCTCAAGCTTCACGAGACGGGACATCATGAGCTTCCTACACACCGGAAGCTTTTTCGATTCTTTCAGGATTGCGAGAAGACACTAGCCCCAGAGATTGCGGATTTGTTCGAGCGGGAGGCGAACAATTTCGCCCGGTTCGCCTTGTTTCAGGGTGATGGGCACGCCCGTTTGGCCGCAGACTGTGAAATGAGTATCAAGACGCCAATCAGTTTGGCTAAGAAATTTGGTGCATCTGTTTATGCGTCGGCGCGGGAGTTCGCGCGGAAGAACCATCGCGCATGCGTTGTATATATTCTTGAACCCATCGAATACGTCGAAGGCACCGGTGCCCAAGCCGCTGTCCGGCGGATCGAACCCTCTCCTTCGTTTGAGAGGCAATTCGGACGGCCGCAGGATACGGTCATTACACTGGATCACGAACTCGGGCCGCTATTGCCTCTCGGCCGCAAGATGACTAGGCCCACCACACTTTCAATAACCGATAGAAATGGGGTAACGCACGAGTGCGTGGCCGAAGCGTTCGATACGACGTGGAATGTGCTCATCCTCCTGTATCCCGTGGGAGCGTTAAATCGCTCAACGGTCATATTAACGCCTGGCGCCAGGAATACGGTCTATTCGCCTGTAGAATCACACAAAGGATCTTAGGAGTTTTCTCGGTCCCAGCCGAGGTTGGTCGTTTTCACCGAGATATTCATGTCCGAAATATGCCACATTCTTCGGACAAAACTTTCAGTCGCCGCCCAGGTAAGGCCATCGGTCAATCAGGGTACAATTGACCGTGGCCACCCGCTTCGTCCACGGACATCGTATGTCGGGGGTTGCTGCGAAAAGGACGACTGCAAATGGGCAAATCCTTGCTTTTTTTACGAGCCACAGCGAGATGCCGTTCGGTGGCTTACCTTGCGGTTATTCTGGCGATGCCGTCGGCGTGTTTCGCCTGGGGTCGCGAGGGCCATGAAACCATAGTAATAGTGGCAGAGCATTACATGCGCCCGGAGATCGCGGCGCACATGCGGGAGCTACTCGCCCCCGAGAGCCCCCAAGCGGCCTCGGTGTGGGCCGACGAGTACCGGCGCGACCACCGAGAGACCGGCCCATGGCACTACATCGACATCCCCCTGGCGGATTCCAAGATCGACTTGGCCCGCGAGTGCCGTAACGGTGATTGCGTGATCGCCAAGACGGAACAGTTCCTTGCCGTTCTGAAAGACCCGAGCGCCAACAAAGACGCTAAGGCTCAGGCTCTAAGATTCGTGATTCATTTCGTCGGCGACTTGCACCAGCCGTTGCACGATGAGGACAACGGCGACAAGGGCGGCAACACGCGCAGCGTGATCTTTGACGGTCATCCCGATAACCTTCATTGGGTGTGGGACACGGGCCTGCTCCAACACATCAACCGCAACCCGGCCGCGTTAGCGGTGGAGCTGGAGAGCCGGATAACACCCCAAGACCAGGCTGAATGGCAGAAGGGGAGCATTGAGGATTGGGTGATGGAGGGGCACCGTCTCGCTCAGACCGCTGCATACGGAGACCTGGGCAAGGAAAGTCCAGCGCCGATCACTCCCGCGTATGAGCAGCAGGCGGACGCGGTAATCGAACTTCAGTTGGAGAAAGCCGGGGTCAGGCTGGCTTACCTCTTGAACGCCGACCTAAAGTGACGAGCTTGCAGCGAGGGCACGACTAGATTTTTGATGGTATCAGGGGGTCTTGCCTGCATATGCCAGCACGTAGAAAACCCGCTCCGAGACCAAGGCGGGCGAAGCGCCGCCCTAGACAGATCGAACAGCGCCGGCAACCCCGAGCCCACCTGCTGATCATCGAGTGTGATTCTCGGAAACTTGCGGCTGACGGGCTTAACCTCGGTAGCGCTTTCGGGCGGCTCGTCAAGACCGTGTTCCCTGAGAAGCGGATCGCCATTGTACAAACCTTCTCCGAGCAAAAGCTCATGGAAGACCTCGCTGACGTGTTCCAAGAGTACGGTCGTGTCCGATCTATTCTCGTGGTCGGTCATAGTAATGAAGCTGGGTTGGCGTTGACTGCCGACGGTTTGCGCAGTTGGAGTGTCGTGGGGAATTGGCTCCAGAAATTTGAGCCGGAATTCTGTTTCTTGGCGGCCTGCCGCGCAGGCAAATCCGAGGCGGTCCGCGATTTGTTTAAACCGATCAAGACGCTTGGCCAGATATACGCGTCTCCTGCTGCGCTGTACAAGAATCAGACTCCGCCGCTGGCCGTTCTCATTGGGATGTTGCTCAAGGACGGCAAGATTGACGAGGAGATGTCTGGTGCCCTGCGTCTGGTCAACTATGTTTTAAGCGGGGGCCAGCTCTACCGGTGGAGGCGCGCAGAGACCGGATCCGGCGAGGAGGTCAAAGGGCGTTTGCTGGACAGTGTTGCCTCCTTGTTTGATCGAGGCACGTGGGACCTTTTGGAGAGGTTGTTACCCAGGACTCGCCCGCCAAGTTAAACCAATCACGGGTCGGCGTGAGAGACGCACGCCTTGGCGACGGTTCTTGGGCCAGCAGAGAGCATCCTTCGATGAGTGTCATGGGTCGGATTTGTCAGGAAAAAACGCCACGCAAAATTGTTGCCCAAATCCTTGCCCAAAACCTTGCCGACTACGCCCGAATGATGGCGTTTTACCCTACATATGCCGCCGTAAATGGCTGAAAACACACGGACCCGACTCCTGACCAGACGATTATGAGTCCGCTGCTCTAACCAACTGAGCTATGGGCCCGCCCAATGTTTTCAACAGGTTGCAATAACACGTTATTTTGAGTCACAGTTTGGGTCACAGTTAAGCGCTTCTGAACCTCTGCTGCCTCCGCCTCCAAGCGCTTCTCGATAGCTTGCGAGGCGGCAAGTTGTGCCCGGTCGCCAGCATGTGAGTAAATGAGGTTGACGCGATCGGTGGCATGGCCGAGGCGGTCTTTCCGAGTGGCGATGTCCACGTTCTCGTCCAACATAATTGTGTTGTTCAAGTGACGTAGAGCATGCCAGTGGACTCCTCCGATACCGAACTTCTGGGCGACCGGCTTGATATAGTGGGTCATGACCCTGTCCATGTCGATTGGTCTCCCCTTCTTGCCCGGTAACACCCAGTCGTTAGGGCCGGCGTTGGGGTAGTTCTGTTCCTTGTAACGGCGAAGCAGGTCAATTTGGTGCGGTGTCAGAATAACCTTCCGGTAACCCTTCTTGGACTTGGGTAGAGTGCTGTGATTCTCCCAAACTGATTCTGAGATGACGATGCTGTTTTGCTCCCAGTTAACTGAGGACCAGCGCAGCCCGCGCAATTCGCCTGACCTGCTACCGGTCCAGATGGCCAACTGCCAAGCCATGCGGTGTCTTGGGTTCTGCAATTGGCTAAGAATTTCCGCTGCTTGTCGTACAGTAATGCAAGCCGGCATCTGTTCGGGTCCTGCCGCCGGGAGCTTCACTCCCCGCACAGGGTTGCGTGTGACGCCAGCCTCCAGCCGGATTGCTGCTGTGAACATCGAGCTCAGGTAATTCTTCCACTTCAGTGCTGTTTTCCTGCTGACCTTGCCCGGCCCCTGCCCGATGCTTGCAGCCATAAACGACTGGATTTCTCCCGTTCTGATTGAGTCCATGCTGCGCTTGCCCCAGCGCGGGATCAACACTCGCAGGATGGCGTTCTTCATGTCCCTGCGAGTTGATGGCTTCTTGGTGCTCAGCTCGTCCCGATACTGTCCGGTTTCTGCGTGCCAATAATGCTCACAGAAGAAACCTTTCAGAGTTACTGAATCGCCCGCGGTCTCGCGCTGATGGTTCACTTTTTCCATCTGCTGGCGGTGAGCACGCTCCGCTTGCGACTTCGTCATCTCGTCGCACCAGCCCAGCTTCTGGGAGCGCCGTTTGTTTCCCTCTGGCCATTGAGACAGCCAGAATTTCCTTCTCCTTCCTCTGATAATGAGCGAACCTTTCCTGTCACGGTGCCTGGATTGAGTCAATTTCCCTCCTCCCAGGACCGCTGAACCCATACTTAAATTACCGTCATCGACGGTGGAAAGCAAGTCCGCTATGAGCCGACCGTCAAACCTGACATCGGTTGGCGTAAGGCGAATATGCGGAATGTGCCGCGGGTGACTCGGGTTGAGTCTTCGGTAAATAAAACTGCGGCTACACTGGAGGCGTGCCGCTAGACCGGCAACCGTGAGCAGTTCTGTTTCTTGCACGTAACATAGAACCTCCGCGACGATTGGGCGCCTCCGCCTTGCGCCCGGATGTCGCCATTGCAGCCTCTCCCGCGCGTTGTTGCCAGCCGACGGAACGCGCAGGGTTAAGGTGTCTTGAGCAGCGCCCGTGAATAGTGCTTGTGCGCCACTCGCCCACTGCTTTCGTGGGCAAGAAGGCAGGCAGGGTGTAACCCTGCCTGCCCGAAGTACTCAATTATGCTTTCAACCTCCCGCACATCTGGTTCCATTCCTCATTGGAAAAGAGGGTTCTTGTCTCTAGCCCGGGGATGGTGCCTCCCAGCTCTCGGTTACACTTTTTCAAGAGGGACCGTTGGACAAACAATCTGCCTTGGTCCCTTGTCTCGACTTGGACATGAATCAGCGGAGCCAAGTCCTCCCCCCGCTAGCTCATCGAAACCAGCAGCGGAGCCTTCGCCTCCCAACAACAGCACTGCCCCGAATGGCGGGAACGGATCTGCGAAGTCGCCTGCCAGCGGAGC
>Ga0326727_10001266_pt1 | contig 95203 bp, 75 predicted proteins | sample MB2enrmetagenome_FD_207643 | JGI IMG/M metagenome (GOLD analysis project Ga0326727, IMG submission 207643) | Lab enriched peat soil microbial communities from McLean, Ithaca, NY, United States - MB29MY | ecosystem: Environmental > Terrestrial > Soil > Wetlands > Peat | place: USA: New York... | reverse complement strand
CCGGCGGTCGCGGCCCCCGCCATTAGTACTGGAGGCGTGGTGACGGCCACCGGCTTCGGGCGGTTCACGGCGGTGGCGCCCGGCTCCTGGATCGAGATCTACGGGGCCAACCTGGCGGCCGACACCCGTTCCTGGAGAAGCGCGGACTTTATTGGGGCGGAGGCGCCCACGTCGCTCGACGGCACCCGCGTCTCGATTGGCGGTCAGGCGGCTTTTCTCGACTACATCAGCCCCCTGCAGGTGGACGCGCAAGTGCCGTCCAACGCCGCGGCCGGCCCGCAACAGATTACGGTGACCACGGCCGGCGGAACCAGCGCGCCCTACGCCATCGCCGTCAACGCCGAGGAGCCCGGACTGGCCGCCCCGCCCGTACTGAACATCGGGGGCAGGCAGTATGTGGCCGCGGTTTTCTCCGACGGCAGCCTGGTTCTGCCGCCCGGAGCCGTTGCCGGAGTGGCGTCACGCGAGGCCAAGCCAGGCGACAACATCACGCTCTACGGCATCGGTTTCGGCCCGGTGACGCCGGCCATATCCCCGGGCGCGATCGCACAACAGCGAAACAGCCTGACGTTGCCCCTACAGATTCTGTTCGGCCAGGTTGCGGCGCAAGTGACCTACCAGGGATTGGCGCCCGGGTACGTGGGGCTGTACCAGTTCAACGTGGTGGTGCCCGACGTGACGCCTGGCGATGCTGTCCCATTAACATTCGTGCTGGGTGGCGTGAATGGCACGCAGACGTTGTACACGGCCGTACAGGATTAGCGGCTGGCCGGACCGGCGCCGGATACTCCGATCGTAGGAGTCTGGGGAAATAAGCGCTGTATCCGCGCCATTCAGGCTGCCATTCTCCCTTCGGCTGGGAACCGGCGCATTCTGTAAGCCGTCTCCGCACTTGAAGGAGAACCTACACCATGAAGTCCAAAATGTTACTGGGTAGCGCTGTTCTGTATCTGGCGGCCGCCACGGTCGGCAGTGCGCGGAGTTGGGATATCGTCGTGGACTATACAGCCAAGGCCGGGCACATGACCTTGCCCGCAGGGGACTACACCGTGAAGTTCGACAAGGATCAAGCCGAGTTTATTGCCGAGAATTCAGGCAAGAAGTTCGAGGTTCCCGTCAAGACCGTGACCGTGCCGCGAAAGTTCGAGAACACAGCCGTGGTCGCCACCGAGAATGATGGCAAGGAACTGATCGAATCCATCGAATTGGGCGGAACCACCACTGAACTCGAGTTCAGCAAGTAACCGGCCGGCGCATCCCAGAGCTGCCAGTTGACCGGGCGGGCCGGCATGGGTTCACGGAAGGTTGGGGACGGCAACGGAGGTGTGATGAGCCCGCCCCGCGAGCGTCGAGAGCGGCCAGGAACGCGGCACGTCATGTTGACCGGCCTGGGCGCGGTTCTGGCTCTCCTGCTCGCGCTGGGAGTCTATGCGGCGCGATCGCTTTCGAGCGTGAGCCGCGCGGGCACACTGACGACTCGCGCGTATTTTCAGCAGGGTGAGCGCCTCGAAAGCGTTCACGCCCTGCTGTCCTCTGCCAATAGTGCGATCCGCGACTACCTGCTGGATCCGGACCCCACGGCGCTGGCGGGGCACCGGGAGCGGGCGAGGCTCGCATGGTCGCGGGCGCTCGCGGCCATTGAAGACTACAAGCGAGTAGCGGCGCCGCAGGGGCGGCTCTTGACCGATCGACTGGGCGCCCAATTGGCGGACTACTGGGCGGTCGCCGGTCGGGGTCTGGGGATGACAGGGCACCAACGGACGGAGGCCGGGGTCAACCTGTTGATCGGCCAACTGGTGCCGCTGCGCGACAGGTATCTGGCGACGATCAACGAGATCGGCGCACGCGATCGCGCTGGGCTGAGATCCGCGGCAGCGAACACCTCGCAGTTCGTCCAAGGCGCCGAGAAGCGGCAGTGGGCGGCCATCGCGCTCATCGTCCTGCTGTCCCTGCTGGTCGCCGGCACTACGGTCCGGTACCTGATGCGGCTGGAAGCAGCGGCGTTGGCGCAATACGATGCTTCCGTGAAGGCGGGCGCCGAACTGGAGAAACTGTCCCGCCGCCTGATGACGCTGCAGGAAGACGAACGGCGGCGGATCGCGCGCGAACTTCACGACGAGTTTGGGCAACGAATGGCCAGCTTGCTTTTTGAGCTGGCCGCCGCGGCCGAGCGCGCGGATGCGACGCCGGGCCTCAAGCTTGTCATCGAGAAAGCCGGGGAGCGTCTCGGAAGCGTCGCCAGGGACCTGCAGCAACTGTCGCGCAGCCTTCACTCGGCGGTGCTCGAGAAGATCGGCCTGGAGGCCGCTATCCGCTCCGATTGCACGGCGCTCCGGCAGCGAACCGGGTGGGAGGTCGAGTTTCACTCGGTGGATGTGCCCAAGCGGCTGCCGGAGCCAGTGAGCCTGGCTGCCTACCGGGTGTTTCAGGAGGCCTTGCAGAATGTCCTGAGGCATTCGCAGACGAATCGACTGGAGGTCTCGCTCGCCGTCGAAGGCTCCGGCCTGGTGCTTCGGGTAAAGGACCGCGGCCTCGGGTTCGAGGTCGATTCGGCCAACCGGAACGGCGGCCTCGGGCTCCTGAGCATGCGCGAACGCCTGCGTATGGCCGGGGGTTCGTTGCAGCTCGAATCGGAACCCGGGAAAGGAACGCAAGTTGAAGCCAGACTTCCGATGGCGGGTCAATGAGCGCCCAGAACGCGGCGCGAGCGGTGAAGGCTATGAGTTATCCCAGGTGACGTACGATCTTCGAAGGCGCCCAATGGGATCGGGAGGGCTGAAGCCATGAAGCGACCGAAGGTCTTGATCGCCGATGACCACATCATGATGATCGACGGGCTCCGTGGCCTATTGGAGCCCGAGTTCGAAGTGGTTGGGGCGGTTAACGACGGACGGGCGGTGCTGCCTGAGGTTCGAAAGCTGCAGCCGGACGTGGTGGTCATCGACATCTCGATGCCGCTGTTGAACGGTCTGGATTGCACCCGCCAGCTTCGCGACGCGGGGTGTACAGCCAAAATCCTGATTCTGACGATGCACCCGGACGCCACCCTGGCACAGGAGGCGCTGGCCGCGGGAGCCTCGGGGTATCTTCTGAAGAGTTCGCCCGGCTCGGAGTTGAAAGGCGCGCTGAGGGACATTCTGCTTAACCGGATCTACCTGTCGCCAGCGGTGGCGAGGGATGCAGCCGAAGTAACGGGCAGGATGACATCCATTCACGAAGATGTCTGGGCCAGCCTGACGGCGCGCCAGCGTGAGGTGCTGCAACTGCTTGCCGAGGGCAAGTCACACAAGGAAGTTGCCAACATCATGAACATCTCGGTGAAGACGGCTGAATATCACAAGTACGCAATTCTGGACAAGCTTGGCCTGAGGACCAACGCCGACCTGGTCCAGTATGCCGTCCGCCATGGAATCATCGCGGTGTAACCAGCCTGCGGCTGCGCGTTTGGGAGAAATCCTAGTATGGAACGCGGCCGATCGGTGATCTAATTAGGTGCGAAGCCCGGCATGGACAGGATCTTAATGGAAACGCCAGACAATCCGAACGGGACTGGGCCGCCGAGGTCCAGGCTCACGATATTGCTTGCCGACGACAGTCCGTCGCTTCTCACCGAGGTGTGGCGTGTTCTGGACAAAGAATTCGAGATTGTCGGCGCCGTCGCGGACGGGCGGGCGCTGCTGGAGCAATACGATCGTTTGCGCCCTGAAGTCATCGTGACGGACATTTCGATGCCGCTCGTGGACGGCTTCGCGGCGGTGGCTAGACTGCACCACCGCGGAAAGCCCAAGGTGGTTTTCCTCACTGTGCATGAGGAGCAGGCATTCGTCGGGGAAGCGAAGGCACTGGGCGCGATGGGATATGTCCTCAAACGGTCGCACCCTTCCGTGCTCGTCCGCGCCATTCGCTCGGCGCATGAGGGACGGTTCTTTCTGTGCCCGGAACTCTGCGAGTGACGGCGGCGGGGTGGCATGAAAATGCCGGCGTCCAGTTACGAGGAGGGACGAAAGGAGTATTGGGACAATGAGGAGAATAGTCAGCGTGCCATCTCTGGCAGCGTTCATTTTCGGGTGCTCTCTCGAGGCGCAGATCCAGCCCCAGGTCACGCCGCCGGCGCTCGCCCAGTTCAGCGCATCCATCGAGAATCTCGCGCGCGCGTCGAGTCCCGCTGTCGTTCAGATCTCGGTGCGGGGGCGAGCCCCGATGGCGGAGAGCGGCATGGGACGGGCCGGTTTCGTCGCCGACCAGCAAGCCACGGGGTCAGGCGCGATCGTCGACCCGGAGGGATACATCGTCACCAACGCGCACCTCGTGATCGACGCGCGGCACATAGATGTCAGCGTGATCGATGGTGGGCAGCCGGTTCAAGACACCCGGCACAGGCACTACGCGGCGGCAATCGTCGGTCTGGATCGCGAAACCGACCTGGCGGTACTGAAGATCGAAGCGCAAGGCCTTCCGACGCTGGCCTTCCTGGACGATTCCGCACCGGTGAAACAGGGGCAGCTTGTGGTCGCGCTCGGCAGCCCGCTGGGGCTCGGGAACTCCCTCACGGTAGGTTTCGTGAGCGCACCCGTCCGGCGCCTGAATCCCGACGATCCAACGTCTTACATTCAGACCGACGCGCCCATCAACCCCGGCAACAGCGGCGGCCCACTCCTGGACGCGGCGGGGCGCATCGCGGGCATCAACACCATGATCCTGTCGCAATCCGGAGGCAGCGAGGGGGTCGGCTTCGCCATTCCAAGCAGCATCGTAAAGCGAACGTATCGGGGCCTGCGGAGAGATGGAAGGATCCGCCGAGGAACGATCGGCGTCATTCCCCAGGACCTGACTCCCACTCTGGCATCGGCACTCGGGCTGGATCGCGCGGGCGGTGTCATTCTGTCGGATGTTGTGCCCCAAGGCGCCGCCGAGACCGCCGGCCTGGAGCCCGGCGACCTGGTCCTCGCCGTGGACAACCAACCCATCGACCACTCCCATCAACTGATGGCCATGGTCTCCCAGCATGTCTTCGGAGAAGAGATCGCGCTCGACATCGAGCGGGGCAAGGAGCGTTTCAAGAAGACCGTCGCAATTCTCCCCCGGCCGAGATCACCGGAGGATCTGGAGGAACTCGCGAGCCGGGATGCCCGCCTGGTGCGCCGTCTGGGCGTGCTTGCGCTCACCCTGGACGAAAAGGTGGCGCCCATCCTCCCGGACCTGCGGCGGCTATATGGCGTAGTGGTGGCCGGGGTTCCGGCTGAGTTCGCGGGATTGAATCCAGGCCTAGTTGCCGGTGATGTGATCTACGAATTGAACGGATCCCGTGCGGATTCTTTGGAGGCGTTGCTTACCGCGCTGGATGGCAAGAAAGCGGGAGATCCGATTGCGCTTCTGGTGGAGCGCGCGGGGCAGTTGACTTACGTATCGTTCGAACTCGAGTGACCTTCCGGCGCCTTGACGACTCGCAGCAGCAGCCCGGGTCCCCGCGGCCGGATCCGCCTTCCTCGTTCCGGCGTGCGGCCGTGGCTGCGATTCACGGGATCGCGAACCGGGACTTCTCCCAGTACTCCTTCATCCGGAAGCGGGCTACGTTGAGATAGAAGGAGAAATCAAAATGGGAGCGTTGAAGTGGTCTTGGCTGAAAGCAGCGGGAGGTTGCTTCCTGGCTCCGCTGCTGTTAAGCCCGGCTTGGGGCGCGGCGCCTCCGCAACCCGGAACCATCAACTACATCGAGGGGCAAGCCTCGATCGGTGGAAAGGCTCTCAGCGAGAAATCCGTGGGAACCGCCCGGTTGGCGGCGAACCAATCGCTTTCGACGCAGGACGGCAGAGCGGAGATCCTGCTTACGCCGGGCATCTTCTTCAGAGTGGCCGATCATAGCTCCGTGCAGATGATCTCCCCCGGTCTGGCGGACACCGTGTTGGCGCTCGAGAGGGGCCGCGCCATGGTTGAGGTGGCGGAAATTCGTCCCGAAAACAACGTCTGCGTCAACGAAGGTGGCGCCGGCGTGCGTTTGCTCAAGGCGGGCCTGTACGACTTTGACGCGGACCGCGGCCAGATCCGTGTCTTCGATGGCCAGGCCTTTGTCCAGACCGGCGGTCAACGGGTCGTGGTCAAGCGCGGACGCCAACTCAATCTTAGATCTGCCGGAAAGCTGAAGGCCCGGGCATTCGATAAGAACGGGTACATGGACGATTTCTACAGGTGGGCGAGCTTGCGGGCGTCGTATCTGGCGGAGGCCAATGTCGATGCGGCCCGGACGTACGGGGGCTTCGGCGGCTGGTCCCCTGCTATGTGGTACGGGACCGGATGGTATTGGGACCCGGCGTTTTTCGCCTATACCTTCATCCCCGACGACGGGGTTTTCTTCGACCCGTTTGGCTGGGGCTTCTACTCGCCGTGGTGCGCCTTCGAAGCGGCCTACTTCGGCTACGGGTTCGGCTTCGGCGGTTGGGGCTACGGAGGATACGGTCCCGGCAGGCATCACTTCGGCGTGGGATACCACCCGCCCTACACCGCCGGTGGACGCAGCCCGGGATCCGTCGGACACGCGCACAGCGTTCGTCAGGGAACGATGGGCGGGTTTGGCGGCCGCGGAGTTTTCCGCAGCGGCGGCTTCGGGAGAGCCGCAGGCGCGAGCCGTAGTGGCGGGTCCGGCGGCGGAGGCGTCAGCCGTGGCGGCGGCTTCGGCGGGGGCGGATTCCATGGAGGCGGTGGCGGGCACGGCCGCTGATGGACTCGATCGCGACAAGGGTCCGCTTCCGTACGCCCACAGTACGGTGGCGCTTCCTTGAGGGCGGGATATCCAGCGGCCCCGATGGCGATCTCCGCCCCGGCCGGGCGCGAGGCCGTGGCGTTCCGCGGCCAGCCCCGGCCGGATCCTGTGATGGGCAATCGCAGCTCAGAAGACATCGACGTCGGAAGCGCCCTTCGGCGCCTGGCCCAGGGCGCCCTGGCGCCGTTGGCGTTGGTGGCGGCGGGGCATCTGCCCGAACCGCGGCGGGGCCGCGCGTTGACCCGGCAGCGGCGATTCCGATCGGAGTCGCCGCTCTTCGAAGCGGCATCATAATCGTTTTGGGAATGGTCGCGGTGTCCGGGAGCCGCAACCGGGCCAACGGGCGTCCGCCGCCCACCTGGAGTCCGGCGCGACGGCCTTGCCCGGAGCCGAACCCATTGCCGCCGGATTGCGCGGTTCCCTGCACCCGGAGTGGGGCATTGCCCATGCCAGAATGGAAGCTGAAGCGAACGGATGTGGCCGGGAGAGTTTCCTCGGCGAATGGAAATGACATGGAGCCGGCGCACCGCGAACCACCAGCACCGCCAGTGGAGGGAGGGGGATCGGTTTCCCTGGGCCGCCTGCTGGCCATCTTCCTGAAGATCGGCAGCATCGGTTTCGGGGGAGGCATGGCCGTGATCGCGCTCATGGAAAGAGAGCTGGTGCGAAAGCGGCGTCTGGTTTCTCCCGACGAATTCGTTCACAGCGCGGGACTGGGACAGGTGCTGGGCTCGTTCGCCGTGAACATGGCGGTCTTCATCGGCTACCGTCTGTTTGGCGTCGCCGGCGCGCTGTTGTCGGCTGTCGCGTTCCTTGCGCCATCCATCATTCTCGTCATCGTCCTGTCGGATCTCTATTTCCGCTACCACGCTGTGCCGGCTTTGCAGGGCGCCGCCGCCGGACTGGGTCCGGTTGTGATCGCCCTGATCCTGGACGCCGCCTGGTCGGTTGGCCGCAAGGTGCTGCGCGCATGGCCGGCCATGTTGATTGCGGCCGGTGCCCTGGCGGCCGGAGCAGCCAGTTGGAACACGGTCTGGGTGCTGGTAGCGGCAGGCGCGGCGGCTTTTCTGTTGCCCGTGAGATCGACTGCCCCAAGACAGCCGCGCCAGCCCGAAAAGGCGGCTGGCAGCGGGACTCCGCCCCCGATGCAGTTCCCATTTCTCGCCGCGGCGCCGGTGTCGAAGTTGCTCGTCACTTTTTTCAAGATCGGGCTGGTGTTTTTTGGCGGCGGATTTGTGCTGGTGCCGGTTCTTCACGACAGGCTGGTCACGCAACTCGGCTGGCTGAAACCTCGCGAGTTCCTGGACGGAGTTGCGATCAGCAATCTGACTCCCGGACCGATCGCGGTGCTGGCCACTTTCGCCGGGTTTCACATGGCCGGCATCGCCGGCGCCCTGGCGGCCACGGTTGCGCTGTTCACGCCCGGCATCGCGCTGATGCTGGCGATCAGCCATCAGTACGGCCGCTTGCGGGACGACCGGCACGCGCGGCGGTTTCTGGCGGGAGTCAATCCGGCGGTGGTGGGCCTCATCGTGAGCGCGGCGCTGGTGCTGGGGCGAAGCGCGCTGGTCTCATGGCACGGGTACGCGCTGCTGGCCGTGTCCTTCGGCCTGCTCGCCGCCAGGCGATGGCCTCCCGTGTTGCTGGTGGCCGCGGGGGCGGCGGCGGGGTATTTCGGGCTGCTTCCGTAACCGATGATTTCAGTGAAACGACGATCCGATCGGCGGGATCGGCTTGCAGTTCGTGAGGCTGTTCTGGCAAGATCCAACTGAATGATGTTCGAGCGCCCCTTGATGTTCTGCCTGCTGTTTCTGAGCGTGCTCCGAGGCGCGCCGGCGCAGGCTGGGCGGGACGCATCGCCCGCCGCTCCTCCGCTCGGCCTGCCACCCGTGGTCTGGCCCGCCGATAATCCGTACTCCGCGGCCCGCGTGGAACTCGGGCGCAATCTGTTCTTCGATCCCCGCCTGTCGTCGAACGGGGGAATCTCCTGCGCCACGTGCCATCCGCCGGAGCACGCTTTTGCCGGTGGCGAGCCGCCGCCTGTCGGAGTCACGGGAACGCCGCTGCGCAGGCGTGCGCCAACGCTGATCAACCGGGCCTACGGACGAAGCCAGTTTGTGGACGGGCGCGCGCCCACGCTGGAAGCGCAGATCGCCGGCCCGATCGCAGCTCCGGACGAGATGGGCACGACGCCACGGGAGGCGGCTGAAGCCATAGCGGGTACCGCGGGATATGCGCGGCTGTTCGAGGCGGCTTTCGGCGACCGGCAGGTTACCTTCGACCGCATCGTGAAGGCGGTGGCCTCTTTCGAGCGGACGATTGTCTCGGGCAACTCACCTTATGACCGCTTCTTGAATGGGGACAAACGCGCGCTGAGCCCGGGCGCCCGGCGCGGCCTGGAAATCTTCGAGCGCTCCGGAGAATGTTCGGAGTGCCATAGCGGATACAACTTCACCGATGAGAAGTTCGCCAGCCTGGGCATCGGCCCGGACGGCCATCCCCCCGATCCCGGCCTGGCGGAAGTCACCGGGAAACGGCGCGACGATGGCAAGTTCAAGGTGCCCACGCTCCGGGAGGTGGTGAACACCGGCCCATACATGCACGACGGCCGCTTTCGGACATTGGACGAGGTGCTCGAATTCTACCGGAAAGGCGGCAAACCGGGCCCGCGCCTGGATTCCCGCATCGCTCCGTTCTTTCTGGATGCGCCGGCCAAGGCGAATCTGCTGGAGTTTCTGCAATCGCTCAGCGGCGAGGGTTGGCAGCAGATCAAGGCGCCGGAGAGGTTGCCTCAATAAGCCGCCGCCGGGCGCTCATCTCTTTCCGAGTTTCAACCGCCGCCCCAGGATCATTTTCACCAGCAGATGGTCGGTGCCTCCGGTCATCCCGATGCCGGTGGCGAAGTTGAATTCCCAGTTGGGACCCAGGTTCAGGTCGATGGCCGGCATGATGGCCTGCTGCTGGTCGCGCAACGGATCGAAGCCGGTGATGGACCCGGCTGCGCCGTAGTATTCCAGGCCCACGGTGATTCTTTTGGTGACATCGTAGGCGACCTTGGCGTTGGGCGCGAACGTGACTCCCTTGGCGACCTCCAACCCGTGAAAGGAGCGGTCCAGGGCAGGGTTGAGGCTCAAGTACCAAGGGCCCATTTGTTTGTCGACGATGGGCCGGATCTCCCAGGTCCAGGTGTCGGTGGAATAGACCCGGCGCTGGTATCCGATCTCCGTGGAGATACTCACATCCACGGGCCAATGCCAGCCGGCCGGGACCTTGATGCGCGGGCGAATATGATCGCCCACCCACTGGTAACCTTCGCCCGGACGGTAGCTCATGAAGATATAGAGACCAGTTTCAAACCACTGTGAGAAGCCTTGCGTGATCTCGATGGTTTCGTGCAGAGCGTGCTCGTCCGGGCGGACTCCGTCCACCGTGTTTTTGGATCCCTCGAATGTGAAGTTGGAGTGCAACTCCACCATGGTGCGGCCGGGTGGAACCAGTTCGGAGCCGTACACCTGCACCTCGTAGTTGCCTTGCGCGCGGAGCGGTGCGGGAGTCTGAAGCAACAGCAGCAGCACCACCAGGGTTGGGATGCGCCCTCGAGAACCATACAGAGCCGCGACTGCCGAGCTCACTGGACCCACCGGCGGGCGGAGCAGTGCCCGCACACTCACCGTGCCGGGGGTTGCGCCTTCGCGGATCTTCGGGGCGACGCCCTGCCATGGCTGAGGCCTGGATGCCATAGAACCAAGCTATTTCAACACGCGGTTGCGATCAAGGCGCCTGGCACGCGGGGGCATGCCGGCGGCTGCATCGGGCGCGCCCAACAGGGTGTCCAACGGGGTCAACTTGGACGCCGCTCAGATGTAGAATTGGCTGTGACGGAGTTGCGTATGAGACGAACGTGTTTGAGTAGCTTCCTCATGCTGGGGATGGGGGCTGCGCTAATCGCTCAGACCCCATCGGGAGCGCCGGCGATTACCACCGTCTCCAACAGCGCGAGCGGCGCGGCGGGCGTAGAGAGCGGCTCCTGGGTCTCGATCTACGGGTCGAATCTCGCCACCACCACGCGGTCGTGGCTGGCGTCCGACTTCTCGGGAAACCTTCTGCCGACAACGCTCGACAATGTGAGCGTCCTGATCGATGGCAAGAAGGCGGCTATCGCCTACGTCAGTCCCGGACAACTGAACGTGCAGGCGCCGGCCGACACGGCGATTGGAACGGTGCCGGTGCAGGTGAGCAACCTGCTCGGTACAGCTTCCGGCACGGCCACGCTGCAGAGCTATGCGCCGGCGCTTTTCACGGTGCAAGGGAAGTACGCCGCGGCGCGGCACGCGACCGACGGTGTGCTGGTCGCGCCGTCCGGGTATTTCGGGAGTGCGCTGGCGTCGCGGCCGGCGGCGCCAGGGGAAACGCTGGAGATCTTTGGCACCGGTCTGGGCCCGACGACGCCCGCGGTGGCGGCCGGTCAGTTGGTGGCGACGCCCGCTCCCGTCTCCAACCTCAGCCAGCTCAAAGCGACCATTGGCGGGCAGACGGCCGCGGTGCAGTATGCCGGCATCGTGTCGCCCGGGGAATACCAGATCAACGTTGTCGTGCCGCCGCTCGAGGACGGCGATCAGCCGATTGCGGTGTCGATCTCGGGAGCTAATTCGCAAACCGGAGTGTCGCTTGCGATTCAGAATTCCGTGACCGGGACGATATCGGTGACGCTGACGCCGGCCACCTCCACCATCCGTTGCGGCGCCACGCTGACTCTTACCGCCAAGGTGAACAACACCAGCAATCAGGCGGTGACCTGGCAGGTCAACGGAGTCACGGGAGGCAACGCGGCCGTGGGCACGGTTTCCTCTAGCGGAGTCTACAGCGCGCCCAACATTCTGCCGCCGGCCGCGGCCGTCATGGTGAGCGCCATCAGCCAACAGGATTCCACGGCCACCGCCAGCGTGACCGTCAACTTACAGAACGCTCTGCCGGTGGTCACCGCGGTCACGCCCAATCCGATGAACCCGGGCAATGCCACCATCACGCTGGCCGGAACCGGGTTTGCGAATGGCGCGGTGATCTACCTGGCCGGGACGGCGCTCGCGACCACTTTCGTCTCCGACACGAAACTGACAGCTACGGCCACGGTGGCGATGCCGGTGGGGCGGCTGGCGGCGGTGAAGGTCACCAATCCAAACCCGGGCACGGCTACGTCGGCTCCGATCGCGGTGCCGGTGCGGGCAGCGGTCGAGAAGATGGCCTATGCCGATGCCGTGCGCTTCCTGGACCTGGCGACATTCGGGGGCACGCCGCAGGACGTGGTGGACCTCCAGACCGAGGGACGGGACGCCTGGCTGGCAGCGCAGTTCGCCCAGCCGGCCTCGGCGTGGCCGCTTCCCAACACGCCCACCGAAGGCGTGACGCGCCTGCAAACGGCCTTCTTCGACATCGCCATGACGGGCAGCGACCAATTGCGGCAGCGCGTGGCGTTCGCGCTGGCGCAGATCGTGGTGGTTTCGTCGGTGAAGGACACCCTGTTCGAGCAGATGGTTCCATACCAGAGGCTGTTGGCCGATTCCGCCTTCGGCACCTATCGCGACCTGATGACCGCCATGACGTTGAATCCTTCGATGGGCTATTTCCTCGACATGGTGAACAACGAGAAAGCCAACCCCGCCACCGGCAGCGCGGCCAACGAGAACTACGCCCGCGAGGTGATGCAGCTCTTCACGGTGGGCCTCAAGGAGCTGAACGGCGACGGCACGCCATATCTATCGGGCGGCGCGACGGTGCCGGAATACGCCGAGGCCGACGTGGCGCAAATGGCCAAGGTAATGACCGGCTGGACTTACGGCGAGACGCCGGGCTTCGCCAGCAACTGGGACAATCCGCCCTACTATTTCGGGCCCATGACGGCCTTCGAGGATTATCACGACACGACCGCCAAGACCGTCAACCTGCCGATTCCGTGCAACATCGCCGCCGGCGGCACGGCGGAAAACGACCTGGCGGCGGCGCTGGATTGCCTATGCAGCCAGGCCAACGTGGCCCCGTTCATCTCCTACGAACTGATTCAGCGGTTGGTGATGAGCGACCCCTCGCCGGCGTATGTAGGCCGGGTGGCGGCGGTGTTTCAGATCTCCAACGGCAACCTGCAGTCCGTGGTCACGGCGATCCTGACGGATCGGGAGGCCTCGACGGAAGGCTCGGGCAAGCTGGCCGAACCGGTCTTGTATGCCACCGGACTGCTGCGCGCGCTGAATGCCGCCGACGCGTCCTCGGACACGCTGCCCGCCCAGACCACGGCGATGGGGCAGAACGTGCTGACGCCGCCGAGCGTGTTCAGCTACTTCTCGCCGAGTTACCAGATACCGGGACTGACGCCGGCGGTGGTGGCGCCCGAGTTCCAGGCGATGAACGCGGCGACGGCTCTGGCGCGCGCCAATTATGCCTACCGGGTGGTCACCAACGGCCTTTCGACGAACATCAAGGTGGACCTGACCAATCTCACGGACGTTGCCAACAATCCGGCGGACCTGGTGGAGGCCATCAACCAGGCGCTCTTCCGCGGCGAGATGGACTCGGGCGTGAGGAGCGCATTGACAACGGCGGCGAGCGTTTCCACCAGCACGGCGGCGCGGGTGCGAAGCGCACTCTACGCGGCGGCCTCCGCGCCGCAGTACCAGGTGAAACAGTAGAGGAGGATTACAGCCATGAGATTTCAAGCATTCCAGTCGCGCCGCGATTTTCTTCGTTTCGGAGCCCGCGCGCTTTCGACCGCTGCGTCGGCCGCGGCTTTGCACCGGGCCGGCCTGATCGACGCCCTGGCCCAAAGCACCGGCCAGTATAAGGCCATGGTCTGCATCTTCCTGTTTGGCGGAAACGACGCCAACAATCTGCTGATCCCCAACGACAGCGCCGGGTACGCGAACTACTCGAAGATCCGCCAGAACCTGGCGATCGCGCAGGCGTCGCTGGCGCCGATCACCGACTCCATCAGCAAGGCGAGCTACGGGTTGCACCCCTCGTTTGCGCCCATCGCGCCGCTGTATGGCACGTCCAAGAGGCTGGCGCTGGTGGCCAACGTGGGAACGCTGGTGAAGGATGTGCCGCGCGATTCGAAGACCGGGCTGCCGCTGCTGAGCGCGGTGCCGCTGCCCCTGAACCTGTATTCCCACTCGGACCAGCAGACCGAGTGGCAGACGGCAGTGCCGCTCGGCGGCACCACCACGGGTTGGTCGGGAAGAGCGGCGGATAAGGCGGCGGCCACCGCCGGAGGGCAGTTGCCGCCATCCATCACCACGGCGGGGAACGTGATTCAGTTGGTCGGCGAGACCACGCAGGAAGCGGCGGTGAGCACCAGCAATTTCTCGCTGTTGGAGCCCGCCACGGACCCGGGCTCGACGGCTTTGCAGCAGATCCTCGGCCTGCCGAGCGGGGTGACGCTGGTCCAGGCGGCGCAGAGTTCGCTGAAAGACGCCATATCGATGGCGCAAACCGTCAATTCGGCGCTGACCGGGAGCGGCAGCCTGGGGGTGACGTTCCCGGCTTCCGATGTCGGAACGCAGCTTGGGCAGGTGGCCAAGCTTATCCAGGTGCGCCAGTCCTTCGGCGCCACCCGGCAGATTTTCTTCTGCAGCCAGAGCGGGTACGACACGCACAGCAACCAACTGGCGCAGCAGGTGACGCTCTACGGCAACCTGGCCGCGGCGCTCTCGGCGTTCGACCAGGCGATGACCGCGCTGAATCTTCAGAACAACGTGACCACCTTCACCGAGTCGGACTTCGGCCGGACTTTCCAACCCAATGGGAACGCGGGCACCGACCACGGATGGGGCAGTCACGCCCTGGTGATGGGCGGCGCGGTGAATGGAGGCGCGGTGTACGGCACGTTCCCGGCACAGGTGCTGGGTGGGCCGGACGATTCCACCACGCGCGGCACATGGGTGCCCAGCACCTCGGCCGATCAATACGTGGGCGCGGTGGCCAAGTGGTTTGGCGTGACCGCGCAGGCGGATCTGGATTACGTGTTCCCCAATCTGAATTCGTTTGGCTATCAGACATTGGGGTTTGTGTAAGGGAAGTTGCAGAGCTATCCAGCCAGCTAAGCGCTTCGCCCTGGATGGGCTTTCGGGATGCGGAAGCCGGAAGTTACGAGTCAGGAGCTGGAATGGCGGATGCGGCATCTTTTCGTGGTGCCCGGGACGCGCGGCCCATCGTTTCCGAGCTTGGGCACAAACGAGGCCGGGGGTTGGTCGCGAAGATAGTGGCAAGGTAAGCTGAAAGACACACGGCTTGAAGCCGGGTGCCGATAGTAGTTGAGCTTAATTGCCGGAGCGGGAGGAGCCCATGCGAACCTGCTTGACAATTGCAATCCTGCTGAGCGCACCGGAACTGGTTGCGCAGGCCCAGGGTGTGGCGGGTCAGCCCGCCTTCGAAGTGGCGTCGGTAAAACCAAGTACCGAGACACCGATTCCAACCACGATTTCCCACGGGAATCTGGCCGTTTCATGGCCCCTGGCCGCCATCATCGATTGGGCGTACGACCTTCCTCGCGTACAGGTGGAAGTTCCCCCGCCGGTAGCCTCGTTAAGATTCGACATTGTCGCCAAGGCCGCCGCGCCGGTGCCTGTGGCGCAGGTCCGGCTGATGCTGCGGACTCTGCTTGCGGAGCGGTTCAAGTTAGCGGTGCATCATGAGATGCGCGAGTTGCAGGTGATGGCGATGACGGCGACAAAGGGCGCCTCCATGTTAAAGCCTTCGGACAATGAAGACCCCAGGGTATTTCACGACGACCGCAGCAAGTTACGACTCGAATTCGAACATTCCACGATGGCGGAACTCGCCGCTTACCTGTCCGGGATTGGTCCACCGACAGTCGACAGGACCGGGATAACGGGCCGCTATGACTTCTCTGTGCCGTATGGGCCGTTTCTCGATCCATCCGACACGTCTACGAGGGCGGTTCTGGCGGCGCACCGCGAAGCGATTCCCGCGGCCCTGGGGCTAAAACTCCAGCCGAAAAAACTTCTGCTGGATGTTCTTATCGTGGACCATGTGGAGCCGGCGCCATCGCCTAACTGACCAAGAGCCCGGACCCCGCGCGGCCTCGATCCGGCGGTCTGCCATTCCGGCGCAGGGGTTCGCGACGCTATGGCTGCATCACCGGAATCGTGGCGATGGTGAAGCTGCCGGAGATCGGAGCGGCGCGCAGGCCGAACGGAGCGATCCAGCCCCCCGAAGGAGTATCGAACTCGATGGTGCCGCGCACACCGGCCGCGGCCGCCCAACCTCCCGAGGACGTGTCCGTCATCATGAATGACGTGTGACCCTGCGCCGGCAAGCTGATTGTACCGGCGCCGATCTGCGCCCCCGTGTCGTCGCGGATGATTACATTCACGCCGGCCGCCTGCGCAGCCAGGTTCGCGATCGCCAGGCCCGTCGACAGGCCGCCCGTGTTATCGAACGCCAGGATGTAGGCCGGCGCGTTTACCGCCTGAAGTTGCGCCGCCGTCTCCTGGCCGGTCGGGTTGTACCGGAACACCGCGAATCCCCCGACGTTGCCGGTAGTGGTGAGCACCGCCGACCCGGTGGTTGTAATTGCGCCTCCCGCGTCCTGCACCACGACGATGAGCGAACCGCCCGCCGGGATGCTCTGGTTCACGTGGTTGGCGGTGCTCGTCGTGCCCGTCTGTGGGAAACCGAGCGGCAGCGAAACCGCGCTCCCGTCGTCGCCGAAAAAGTTCAGGCCGGCGGTCGCCGCAGCAGCGCCGGTATTGACCAGCGTCAGGGTGGTCTGCCAACCGGCGCCGGCGGCGATGTGCGCCATCGCGCCGCCACCCGTGCCGACGCCGGCCAGCACCGGAAGCGAGGTGAGGGCGAAGCCGGAGTTGTTGGGAAGGGCGTTCGACCGCAGCCCCAGCACGCCGATCTGCCCTCCCGGCGGCGTATCGAACTCCACTGTGCCGCGCTGCGCGGCGGTCGCCGGGAATCCGTAAGTGGAATCCGTCAGCATGAAGGAAGTGTGGCCTTGCGCGGCCAGGTTGACTGAGCCCAGGGCGATCCGGGCGCCAGCGTCGTTGCGGATCACGACATTGACGTTGGCCGCGGCGGGCGCCAGATTAGCGATTGCCACGCCCGTCGAAACCGCGCCCGTGTTATCGAAGGGAAGCAGATAAGAGCTCGCGTTGCGCGTCACCAGCGGCGCCACGGCCGCTTGACCGGTAGGCGTATACGTGAGAATCGCAAAGCCGCCAAAATCGCCGCTCGTCAGCAGTTGCGCGCTACCGGTGGTGGAAGTCTGCGAAACGGGGCCGGTGGTGTCGAGAACCAGCGTGCCGCCGGGGCCGGGAGTTTCATCGATAATCGCCCTGAGCATCGTTCCGAGCGGGGGCTGCTGCGGCAGGGTGAACGGCAGCAAGGGCGTACTGCCGTCATCGGCGAAGAAATCCAACTGCGCCTCGCCCGCGGTGCGGCCCAGATTCACCAGCGTCAGCGAGGTGTCCCATCCGCCCGCCGATGCGATGAATGGAATCGAACCCGCCAGACTCATTCCAGCCGCCGGAACACCGTCCTGCTGAACCGTGAATGGAAGGCCCGCGACGTACAGCGTGCCCCACTGGGTTGCCCCCGGGTTATTCGCCACGGTGAACGAAACGGCGCCGGCCCCGGTGCCGGACGGGCTACCCGAAATCGCGACCCAGTTCAGCGGATTCACGACCACCCAGGAACAGCCGCTCGAGGCAGTCACATCGACGGAACCGCTTCCGCCCCCGGCGGGAAAAGCCTGAACGGTGGCGCTCAGCGAGTAGGCGCAGGAAGTGGAATCCTGCTGCATGACAGGCAGTTGAGCGCCGCCAATCGAGAGAACCGCGCCTCGCTGGCCGCCGGAGTTTGCGGCTGCGGCGAGCGTCACGGTGGCGGGGCCGGTTCCGGAACCGTTTCCCAGAACCGCGATCCAGGACGGAAGGCTTGAGACCGCCCATGGGCAGGAGGGACTCGTCTGAACGGCGACGGCGTAATTCCCCGCCGAAGCGAGAACGTCCAACTCGCCGGGGTTGAGAGAGGCCGCGCAGAAGCCGGGCGGCTGCGGCGGCGGGATGCTCAATATGGCATTCAAGGCCGGGTCAACGCCGGCCATATACTGCTGAAACGTCAATCCGGTGGGGATATCCGGAACGAGGGTGGAATCGGGATCGGTCGCGCCCTCCACGCCGTTCGAGTAACTCACCTGAAGCCCGAAGTAAGGTAAGTCGAAGGCCCCTTCCCGCAGTTCGAACTGGGGCTTGGCGCCGGTGGGCTCGCCCACAAAGATAGCGGAGGTGCGGTCGTGAAGGTGATTGGTCGCCTCCATCGCAGCGGAAAACGTCGCGCGGCCCACGATGACGTACAACCGGCCCGGCTGGTTGAAGCGGCTGGCCTGAATTTCGTCGATCCAGGGGGCCAGTATGGAGGTGTACCCGCCGCTGTTGTTGCGCATGTCGAGAACGATGCGCTCGACCGACTCCTGCGCCATCATCTGATCCAGTTGCTGGAAGAACACCGCGGAAGCCTGCCTGGGATCCTCCATGCAACTGTTGTACTGGAAGTAGAGGGTGGCGCCTCCGTCGATGAAAGTCGCCCAGTAGTTCCAATCGGGATGCTGCTGGTACAGAGGCGGGTTACCCTGGAAAACCTGGATCTGTTCCGGCTCCGCCGAATTGGTGTAGGTCTGAACATTGGCGGATACGATGCCGTTCGACTGACTTACCGCGAGCGGCACGCTATTCGTGTTCGCGATCAACCCCGTGCCGAACATATAATCGGCGTTCGTGAGTTCCTGCAGCGGGATGCGGTGTTTGACCCACTGGCCGTTGTCGTGCGGCACCAGCGCGGTGAGGATGCGGGTTGCGTCGTCGATAGCGGTCTGGCCGACGGAAAGAAGCTTTCCGCCCAACAGGCTCCGATACTGGGCGGAGGCCGAGGTCACGTAGATGCCGTCGTCGAACCAGTAGAAGGAGAGCGGCAGCAGATCGAAAGGGCCAGAAGGCCATGAGATATCCGTGTGGGGATCTTCGATCGATGCCACCAGTTCCTCCAGATCGGTCTCGATCGCGGGATCGGAAAGGCTTGGGATCTGGTTATAGAGGTCCGTGGCTCGGGAGTTGAAATCGCTCAGGCTGATGCCCGGAAACGGCAGCGAATGGAATTCGGTCATTTGCTGAACCAGGGAAGTCACATCGGCGCGCCACTGGTCGGATATGGAAAGCAAAGGCGGCGGGGCGCCGATGATGCCCGCGGAGCCGGATATCAGGACGCCTTGCGAATACTCCGAGCTCGTCCCCGCGTCTCCGGTCGAGGAGATAGGCTCGAAACTCATGCCGCCCGCCGACGAGCAGTAGAGCGCGCCGACGCTATTACCGGCTGAATTGCCCACTGAGTTTGCGCCCAGCGTGGCGGCCACATACGATTGCCCCACCCCCGGCCCGACGGGAGCGACATTCAACCAGTAGTTGCCCGGCGCCAACGTGACCTGCAGCCCGTCCACCTCGACCCGGTATACGCTCAACGCCGGGTCGAAAGTCACCGTGGCGGCGCTTACGCCCGAGGCGACCAGCGTGCCCGCGGAGCCGGATCCCAGGAAGCTGCGGATCTCCCAGGCTGCCTGCGTCACCGGCGGCGCGTTGTAAAGAGAGTTGTTCGAAAACACTCCGGCCACGATCCAGCCGCCATTGGGAACTACAAAGTAATCATAGACTCGCGCGAGCTGGGTTGCCGAGATATACCAGTTCTGAACGCCGGGAATTCCGCTTTGCCGATCGCCGTTGTACCAGCCCACGGTAACCGTGGAATTCCCTTGCGCTCGCAGTGCCGGCTGTGAAAGAGCCAGCAGGAGGCCGCAGGAAACGATCCGGATGAGCATGTTCGAATTCTCCCTTACCAACTACCTGGCCTGCACCATCGTTACGCCCTGTGAGGAATGCGTGCCGGCGCCGTTCTATAGAAACAGGAGAACGGCTCCGGTTATCCGAAATCTCATTATGAACGATATTCTACTACCCGGAAAGGTTTTCGGATTGGACGATCGGATTGGGGGCGGGAGATACAATCGGAGTGATGCACGCTACTAACAACTTCGGGCGCCGGACGCGAACCCCTGGCGGGTTTTCGCTTACTCTCCCGGCCGGCGCGCCGCGCCATGCATCGGGAGGGATGCCAGCCCAATACCAATCGCCACGAGCAGCGCCAGGATGCTGATTCCAGCAGCCGTTTTCTCCGCCGCCGTCCGCCGGTAGGCCACTTCCGCGATGTGTTCGCCCGGGGGAACCTGAAAGGCGATCAATCCGCTCGGCGTCCCCGGGCCTGCGGGGACTCGTTGTCCGTCCACACGCACTTCCCACCCGGGGAACCAGGCGGTCTGCATTTCGATGGTGCTCGCGACCTTGGCGTGCACCGGGCTCGACCAGGAGAACGGAGTGCGGCCCGGCCGGATGATTTCGGCCTCGCCCGAGAGCACGGTGGCCGCCAACGGGGTGTACGCGGGCAGACCCGCTATCCAGCGCGGCGTGACCTCCGCCATAGTCGTGGTCTCGAATCCGCGCAGCGAAAGTTGCTGCGGCGTCCAGAAAGCTAGGTCCACATCGACCAACTGCCTGGGGTGCAGATGCGAAAGGCCGGGAACGATCAGCAGCGCCAGCGCCGCCGTCACCCCCACCACGCGCCAGCGGGGCGCCAGCCAAAGCAACCGGCCGAGCGCAGCGACCAGCATCGCGACGCAGATTGCCACCGGTTGCAGCAGCCGCCACGGCAAGTTGACGTTTTGCAGCAGCGGCACCTGCTCCCAGAACCATAGCGCATCCTGCAACATCAGAATGCATAGCAGGATGGCCGAGACGCCAAAGAACCGCAGCAGCCGGCGGTCGGCCAGTTGGGGACTACGCGAAATCCAGATCCACACCACCGCGACCAGCAGCAGATGGCTCCAGCCCAGCGAGAACGACATTCCGTCGTTCGGTCCGGGCACCGACAGCCCATAGCCCCAGGGCGAGTAAAACAACTGGTGCAGATACACGAGATGATTGGAGTACCGGAAAGCTCCCTCGATGGCGCGGTCGATGTGGGCCCAGTGGCGCGCGGCCAGCGCGGGCGCCCAAATGAACGCACTCAACCCCAGCCCCAACAGGAACCCGCAAGCCTGCTTCCATAGCACGTTCCACGATCTCTCCATCCATGCCGTAATGCCCAGGAACCCCAACAGTAATGGCGCAAACAAGAGCGCCGCCATAAAGTGGCACGCGGGCAGACAGGCGAACGCGCCCGCGCCCAGCAGCCAGTACTTTGGCCGGCGATGCCTGGCGTACGCGCCGAACCCGTACAGCGCCAGCGCGAAAAACCCAAAGGCGGAAAACTCTTCCATGGCCGACCGCACGTAGAGATCCACGGCGAAATAGGGGGCGTACAAACAGGCCGCCGCGCCCAGCCAGCCCCCTGCGTCGCCGAAGTACAGGCGAGCCAGGAGGAACATGCCCAACGCCGCAAGCAGCACCACCGCGGCGCACGCCAGGTTCATGGCGGCGACAAAATCGACGCCCAGCAGGCGCCAGAATTCGCCCAGCCAGTAGATCATGGGCGGGTGGAACAGGAAGAGTGGCTGGCCGGTTCCCCGGCCGAGGTCGGGCGCCCACCGCGGCACGAGCACGCCGTGCGTGACGTTCTGGTGAATCTCCACCAGACGCGGGAAGTACTCGAAGGCATCGTGCCCCGCGAGCACGCTACCGGTGAAAAGCGGAATGCACACCGGCAGCGCCAGCAGGACCAGGCCGGCCGCAATCGCGAGCCGCCGCCGCGCCGTTTCCGGCAATGTCCAGCGGGGAACCCAGGCTGCCAGCCGCGCCAGCCAACCTCGCCGCTCCATCGCCATCAACAGCATCGCGCCCAGCGCGCCGGCAAAACCCAGAGGCACCTTCCAGCTCTCGGGTTCGTACCGCATGACGATCGAGTGGCGGCCAGCCGCCAGTGGAACGCCCACGAAGCCCGGCGAAAGCATCCAGGCCTTTTCGCGCCGTCCGTCCACGTAAGCCTTCCAGTTGGCGTGCCACGTCATTTTGAAAAGCGCAAAGCAGGGCCGGGCGGCATCCAGGTCCGCGCTATAGACTTCGCCGTTCCGCCGCTCGCTTCGGACCTCTCCGGCGGAGGGCAAAGCGGGCACCGGCGGCAGCGCATCCCCGGCGACGAAGCGGAGCATCCGGGGCGAAGCGTCGCCGGACCAGTCGAGCCGCAGGTGAATGCGCTTGCCGGCCCAGTCGCTTTGCAGCCAACGGTCGTTGACGTCATAGAAATTGTTCCTGGTGGTCTTCACGGAGCCCAGGACGTCCACCAGGTCGAAATAAGAGCTGGCCGGCGCCGCGAAAAGACGGAAGCGGCCGTCCTGGCCCAGCGGCGTCAGGAAAGCGGGCATGGCCGGGTCCGCGCCCGCCGGCGCCACCACGGTGTGGATGTTGAAGAGCCGGTAGTGGCTCGGATTCGACTCGTCGAAGCGGACCATAATGTCCGCCGTGAGGGCCATCGAATGGTAGAGAAACGCCACCGCCGGCACCTGCGATTCGCTGAAGAAGGCGTAGAACGGGACGTCGCCCACCTTGAACTTGCCGCCCCACGCGGCAGCCAGCCCGGCGTAGGCGCGCCCGCCGCGCGCCTGGACCGCCGCGATGGCGGCGTCGACCGATGGCCGCGCGTCCGCATTCGCCGCCAGATTCGTCCTCCCCCAGCCGGCATCGCTGGCCAGGTTGCCGGCCCGCTCCTGCAGCGCGGGCCAGAGCAGCAGAGCCGTGGCCGCCACGGCCGCCACCCAGTGCCCCCGGCCGGCCAGACTGCGCCACAATGCGTCCAGGCCGATGGCGGCGAGCAACACCAGAAAGACCTGCGCTCCGCCGATCACGCGGTGCAACTGCACCTGGCCGGACAGGCCCAGCATATCGAGCAGCGGCCCCCAGAACGGCCGGCCGAAGAACAGCAGCGTCCAGAGAGCCGCGCCCCACAGCGCGAACGCGTGCGCCGCGCAGTTGGGGCGGCGCTTCCGCCAATTCCATGCGAACAGGCCCGCGCCCAGCAGCGCCAGCAATGTCAGCACCGGCAGGCGGCCATGGTCCAGCAACTCCCCGGTGAACAGCCATTGCAGCACCTGGCCGGCGCCGAAGGAGTCCCACTTCCAGACCGGCTCCCAGCGGCTGTGATTGATCCGGGAGCCGTCGATCGCCATCGGCGCAAGCTGGAACGCCGCCAGCAGAAGCGCCACGGCTCCAACCATCGCCAAACGCCGCAAGCGAACCGCCCGCGACACCCCGGCATCCGGCATTACGGCCAGCAGACACACCGAAAGCGCGCCCATGTAGCCGTAGATCAGATGAGCCAGAAAGGTGAGTCCCAGCATCGCCCCAGTGAGCGCCAGGTGGCTGCCGCGCCGGATCGAGCGAAACGCCAGCCCCAGCGCGATCAGCAGAAAATGGCTGGCCACTGCCTGCGGGAACAGTCCGCTACCCGCCCAAGTGTAGCTGCCGTACTCGATGCCGTAGAGGAAAGGGGTGGAGACGAGTGGCGCCAGGATCGCCGCTGCCGCGGCCGTGAGCGGACGGAGGCCCATCAGCCGCGCCGACGCAAAGAAACTCAACGGCAACAGAACGATGGACAAAAAGCGCACCCACACAAACACGGTCATCAGCCCGACCGACTTGCCCAAGGCGAAATAGACGAGAGCCACCAGCGCGTGCGAGAGCGGCTGGTACGTGCGCAGCACGGGATACCCGAGCGACCATTCCGGCGACCAGCAATCGAGCGGATTCTCGCCGCGCTCCACGGCCTGCACGATTCTCTCGACCAGCGTGAAGTGAAAGACGTTGTCGTTCAGGTCCACGCGGCTGATGGAAATCTCCGGCCACAGAGCCAACGCGTTGGCCGCCAGAACGGCCAGCAGGAGCGCGAAGGGCAGCAGGTTCTCTCGTCGAATCTTCATGAGGGTTCGATAGCGCTAACTTGCAACACGGAAGGCGCCAGAGCCGGTCCATCGCGGCCGGCGCCGCCGCCCGCCGGGACGGTGCGGGTTTGGATTGAGATCGCCGGGTTGATATACTTCTTACCGGCCGGTCATGACTCCTTCCGTCACCACGCGCGCCGCCACGCCGGACGACGACGCTTTTCTGCTTGAGTTATTCATAGCCGTGCGGGCCCCGGAGTTCGCGCAAGCCGGGTTGGCGCCGGCGCAAATCGATGTGCTCATAGCCATGCAGTTCGCCGGGCAAAAGCAATCCTACGCTTCGCAGTACCCTGGCGGGAACCTGATAGTTTTGATGCAGGGACGGCCGATCGGTCGCATATGGGTCTACCGCGGGGCCGCGGAGCACCATCTTGTGGATATCTCTCTGCTGCCTGAATTCCAGAACCGTGGAATCGGGGGCGCCCTGATCGCCGAAGCCATCGCCAGGGCGCGCGCGGCGGGGGTGCGTTTGTGCTGCTCGGTGGCCGCGACCAACGGCGGTTCGCTGCGCTTCCACCAACGTTTGGGATTCCGCATCGTCGGCCGGGACGAGGTCTTCTACGACCTGGCGGCGGAGCCGTAGCGAGCCTTCCATGCCAGGCTTTCCGACATTCCTCGAGATGGTGCTGAACGACACCGCTCTGCGCGACGAACTTCTGAAAGCGCCCGACCAGCCGGCGCTGTTTGCGCGCGTTTTGGCCCTCGCCCGCGAGCGCGGCCTGGAGATATCCGAAGAGGACCTGCGGGCGGTGGCGAATGCGAACCGCCGCTCGTGGCTGGAAAGATGGACCGACCAGTGACCGCCCGCCGGTTCGACGGCTGGGTGCCGTTCCGATTGTATTGGCAAGCGGGCGAGCCCGGCGTGGAATGGGTGTACGTGGGCGCCAACCCGTTCAGCGAGCCGTTCTTCGAACACAGCGTCTATTTCGAGGTGCAGACGCCGTTCAACAGCCTGTTCCGCTTTCGAACGCCGCTTTCGGCGCTGGCCGGGTGGAGCGCCGTCAGCCCCGGTTTGAAGCCCGCGGGTTTCATCTTCCACCTGTCGCGCTGCGGCTCCACGCTGATTACCCGGATGCTGGCCTCGCTGCCGGGCAACCTGGTGCTATCGGAACCCGGTCTGCTGGACCGCATGCTGCGCTCCCACGAAAGGGCGGCGGAGGCTCCTCCGGCACAGCGCGCGATGTGGCTGCAATGGCTGGTGAGCGCTTTGGGGCAGCCGCGGACAGGCCTGGAACGGCGCCTGTTCATCAAGTTCGATCCACGCAACATCGTCGATTTTCCCCTGCTGCGGCTCGCCTATCCGGATGTGCCGTGGATCTTCGTGTACCGGAACCCGGTGGAGGTGATGGTTTCCAATCTGCGCTCCCCGTCGCTGCTGGTTACGCGAGGAATCCTCGGGCCCGGCTATCTGAACATCGACGGCTCCGCGTTGAGCGGCATGGACGACGCCGAGTACGCCGCGCGGGCTCTCGGGATGGTCGCGGAGACCGCTGTGCGGCATATCGTGGAAACGGGTGGAAAGCCGGTCGAGTACACCGAACTGCCGGAGGCGGTGTGGGGCGGTCTGGGGCGTCATTTCGGCATCCAGTTGACCTCGCAAGAGGTGGACCAACTCAAGCAGGTGGCGACACGCGACGCCAAGAAACCGGAACGGCGCTTCGAGAGCGACACGGACGCCAAGAACCGGGAAGCCACTGTGCACGTCCGCCGGCTGGCGGAACAGTGGATCGCGCCGCACTACGCCAGGCTGGAGGAGATCCGCGCCAGGCAGGCGGCCGGTTTCCCGGCTTTCCGGCGGTTCCTCCTGGACCACCCGGCGGAGCTCGACCGGCTGCGCGGTCTGGATCGCGGCGCCTTTCTGGAGGCCGCGTTACAAATGGCAGCGCAGGCCGGCATCGCGCTGGAGCGGGCCGAAATCGAGACGGCGATTGCGGAGGCGCGCGCCGAACGGGCACGGAGGCTGATGTAGCGCCATGGACCTCACCGGCTGGACTCCCATTCATTCGTATACTGACGGCGGGGGCCCGATGCTGGACTGGTGCTACACCGGCGCCCGCCGGTTCACGGAGCCGTTCTTCGGCGACACCATCGACCTGGTGAACCGCTACCTGGCGGCGCTTCTCTTCCGCCACCAGACGACCCTGGAAGAGGCGCGGCAGTGGGAGCGGAGCCGTCCTGGAATGCCGCCCGCCGGTTTCATTTTCCATATGTCGCGATGCGGTTCCACGCTGGTTTCGCGCCTGCTCGCCGCGCTGCCGGAGAACCGGGTCCTGTCGGAACCGAGCCCGCTCAACGCGGTGGTCCGCGCAGCGCTGCTGGACGCCCAAATCCCGCGCGCCACAGTTCTGGACTGGCTGCGAACCGTGGTGAGCCTGCTGGGCCGTCCGCTGGATGGCGAGACCCGCTACTTCATCAAACTGGACTGCTGGCACGTCCTGGCGCTGCCGCTGTTCGCCGAAGCTTTTTCCGGCACGCCGTGGATCTTTCTCTATCGCAACCCCGCGGAGGTCCTGGTTTCACAGGCGCGAGCCCCTGGCGCATGGACCGTGCCCACCGCGCTTGAGCCTCGAATCTTCGGCGTGGGTCGGGAAGACGTCCTGCCGAGGCACGAATACGTGGCCCGCGCGCTGGCGCGGATCTGCGACGCCGCGCTCAGGCACCGCGATTGCGGCCGCGGCCTGTTGGTGAACTATGACAGGTTGCCCGAGTTCGCCTACGGAAGGCTGCTCGCCCATTTTGGCGTGACGCTTTCGCCGCCGGAACTGGAACTGATGAAAGCGGCGTCGAAGGCCGACGCCAAGTCGCCGGTGATGACTTTCTCCGGCGACCGCCAGGCGAAGCGGTTGGCCTGCACGCCCGCCATTCAAGTCCTGGTGGATCGGTGGCTTTCCGCACTCTTCGAGCGCCTGGAGGGCTGCTCGTCAGATTTTCAAGTGTGAAGCGCGTCTACCGGCGGCTTCTGCGATACACTGAATTACCTGCACTTCCAGGAGGGGAAGATTGTGGACCACTCTAGACACACATCGAGAAGAGCGTTTCTTCATTTGGGGGCCGGAACCGCGGCCGCGCTCGGGTTTTCGGAGGTTCTGACCAAGGTTTCGTTTGGGGCGCCGTCTAACCGGACGGCTATCTGCATCTATCTTGTAGGTGGAAACGATAGTAACAACATGATCGTTCCACTGGATTCGCCGGCTTATGAGGCGTACGCGCGCGGCCGGGGTGCGCTGGGACTGGCGAAGAACGTGCTATTGCCCGTACAAGGCGGCCCATCGGCTACCTACGGCTTTCATCCAAACCTGCCCGGACTGCGGGATCTGTACAACCAGAATGCTCTGGCGGTGGTGGCTAATGTGGGCCGGGTGGCGCCGGACCATGCGATTTCGGGCGACGCTTCCGACCACACGCGGGAGATGCAGCTCACCTGCCTGCCCAATGCGTACCTGACGGTCCCCTGGGCTGTTTCCAAGTCGGCCGGGCAGACCGTTCTCCCGCTGCCGCACAGCGTCAGCCTGGCGGCGCCGGGCGCGGATCCGTTACGCCACCACAGCCTGGTGAGCGCGATCGCAGCCGCCGGTTCCGAAGGCGGATCGGCCGCCACCGGCCTGGCCCGGCAGTTGAATACGGTCCTATCCGCCCTGAAGCTGGGGGCGTTTCGCCAGCAGGTTTTCCTGGTTCCTTTCGCCGGATTCGAAACCAACCGCGACCAGTTGAAGGTGCAAGCGGCGCTCTTTGCGGAACTCGACAACTCTCTGGTGGCGTTTTACCGGGCGATCGGCGACCTGGGTCTGTCGAGAGGCGTCACGATTTACACCGACACGGAGTTCAATCGGACGCTGGCGCCGAACAAGACCGGGGGCACGGGCCACGCCTGGGGCGGCCACCAGTTGGTGCTTGGCGGGTCGACGCTTGGCGGACAGATTTATGGCCAGTTTCCGTCGCTTGCGGTGGGAGGTCCCGATGACGCCGCCGGCAATGGCACGTGGGCGCCGTCCACGTCCAGCGCCCAGTATGCCGCGACCCTGGCGTATTGGTATGGGGTGAACGATCTGTCGGATGTGCCGGAGTACGCCGCGCCGGCCGGAGCTATCCGCGACCGACTGGCCTTCCTGACGAGTTAGCGCGGTCCGGCTTTGAGCGGTGCGTACCAGCCGGACAGCAGGTCGCGGAGGCGGCTGGAGAGCTCCTCCGCGCCGCTGAAATCGCGCAGATCGCACTGTCCCCTGGCAGCCAGGCTCTCCCGGAACTGTCGCAATTCCGGGGCGGCCGCATGGTAGTTCCGGAACAGCACGCACACGGCCCGCGTGGCCATGGACGAATCCGCCGCGCAGCTTAGTGCGTACTCGACGAACTCCTGGAACTCCGCCCCGGGCCACGGCTCTCCGAATATCTGGATGAAGAACTCGCACATCCGGATATTGCTTTCGATCGCAGGCTTGTGGTTGGCGGCAATCGCCGGAGGCCGGAGCGAGGCTGGAGCGAACAGCACCGCGTCCGGCATGCTGACCCGCTCGACAAACTGCGCCACGGCCGACTCGAACTGGAGACGCTCCGCCTCCAGTTCGCGCGGCGTGACACACAGGATGCGGTAGAACTTGAAATTCACAGCCACTTGGCGGCCGGCCCTGGCAGGCCCGCTAATTGCGAGCCGGGTAAATGCCGGTCATCGCGATGATGAAGTTCACGCACAGGAAAGGCTGCTGATTCTGGTGCGGCTGACTGGCCGGCAGAGCTTGCACCATACCCGCCCCCATGACGCTGCCGTCGGAGGTGGTCGCGTAAATCAACCGTGAACCGGACGCCTCATCGCAATTCACCTGGTTGGCCAACACGTTGGTCTCGCCCTTGGACCCGGCGCCGCAGTTGTAAGCGTGATTGTGGGTGGGCACCTGGTTGGCGACCAGCGTGACGGTCGTCGTCCCGCCGGTCTCCCCTACGCTGCGCGGCGTGAGGCCGGCTCCGCTGCCCTGGTGCATGGGAGCCATGCCCTGCAGATTGGGCAAAGCGAAGTTGCTGGTCCCGTTGCCGCCAAAATTCGTGCCCAGCAGCGAAAACAGCGCGGTGTACTGAGAGATGGACAGCAACTGTCCGTTGCAAAGCTGCCAGCCGGACGGGGCGAAGTTACCCGCGAACATTCTGATTTCCCCAAGAAAAGGATTTGCCATGGTATCTTCTCCTCCGATTCAGTTCCGGCTCGGGAATATTCCCGCGAGCGCGATGCAGTACATCACCACCAGATAAGGCTGCAGGTTGTTATGCGCCTGGGAACCGCCGGCGGCCGAGAGGATCGCCCCACTCATGGGGGTGTTCGCGGTGGGCCCATACAGGACGTCACCGGAAGGCGCCGAGGCGGGGAAATTGCTGGCAGCGGTATACGAATTCGCGGTGGCGTTGGCCGACACAGAATGGGTGTGGCCGACCTGGTTGGTGGTCAGTGACACGGTCTGGCTGCCGCCGGTCTGGCCCAGGACGATGCCATTTCCCTGATGGACCCCGACGCTTCCCTGCAAATTCGGAAGGGCAAAAGTAGTTATCCCATTCCCGCCATAGGTTGTCCCCAGGATGGAGAACAGCGCGGTGTTGGAGTTAATCGCCAAAAGCTGGCCGTTGCATGGGGCCCAATTCCTCGGTGCGAAACCGAAAGCGAACGCGCGGATTTCTCCGAGATACGGTTCTGTCGCCATACTATTCCTCCTCTAGCTCCGGGACGGAAAAATCCCGAAAAGCGCGATTATAAAACTGACCACCGTGAACGGCATCAAGTTACTGTGCGGCTGTCCCCCGCTGTTGTTTCCCACCACGGCCGCGTTCATGGCCGCCGCAGCCGCGGCCTTGTAGGCGTTCAGGCCTCCACCGGCGTAGACGTTTCCGGCAACCGAGTTGGTGGCGCCCTGCCCCATTCCCATCACCGCATGCGTGTGCCCGGGGAGTTCCTGGAGCGTCAGCGTGTGGTTCTCTTCGCCCCCCAACTGACCTTGCACGAACCCGGTTCCCACGTGGACCGGGATGCGGCCCTGCAGATTGGGCAGGTTAAACGTCGTCACTCCGTCGCCGCCGTAAGTGGTTCCAATCAAGGCAAACAGGGCTTCATTTTCCGAAATCGCCAGAGTCTGGCCGTTGCATAAAGCCCAGTTCGCCGGCGCAAAATTCCCGCCGAACATCCGAATTTCACCGATAAAGGGTGTAGCCATTCGTCATTCTCCTTAGGTTGCCCAAGCCGTCTACGATCCGTCGTTGTTGATGATGATCCAGTGCCCGGCCCCGTCGCTGACCACAAAAAGCGCATGGGCGCTGGCATTGGTTCCCGATGGGACCACCACATCGCCGGACTGAGCCGCCACGGCCACGCCCGGGCATTGCGCCGCCGTTGCGTTTGGAACGTTTCCCGGACTGATAATGACCATCCTGCCGGCGCCGACCGCGGTCGAGTGGGGCAGGTTCATGGTAACTGCACCGCCGCAAGCGCTGGATGTTCCGACCGGGTTGTTGGTGAGGTAGTACAGGTGCGTGTCTGTATCCGGGATGGTATAAGGCGAATTGTGCAGAGTGGTGTCGAGGCTGAAGCGGTTGCCGCTGGGTCCGTTGGGGCCCGTGGCTCCGGTCGGGCCCGCCGATCCGGGGAGTCCGGGCGCACCGGTTGCGCCGGCCGCGCCACTTGGCCCGGTCGCGCCGCTGGGCCCGCGTACACCTAGCGACCCGGAAGCGCCCGTCGCGCCCGATGGCCCCGCCGCACCAGTCGGGCCAGGCGCTCCGATCAGTCCTTGAGTGCCCGCGACTCCAGCCACACCGCCCGCTCCCGTGGCGCCCGCTGCGCCAGTGGGGCCGGCCGCTCCCGCCGGACCCAGCGGACCGGTTGCGCCCGCGGGACCCGAGGCGCCGGTGGCTCCGGCCTGGCCGGTGAGGCCGGTGCTGCCCGTAGGTCCGATAGCGCCGGTAGCTCCGGTGGCGCCGGCTGGTCCGGTAATCGACAGTGCCAGCTCCGCCGGATGGCTTGTGGCCGTGCTTTCCCTGGTATCCAACTGGACTGAAGTGGACGCCTCCCCGGTGATCTCGATCCCGAAGTTGCTGGCAGGCGCCGCCAACCAGGTTTGCGCCTGGGAGGTCACGTCCACCAGGATAAAGCTGTTCGCCACGCTCACCGAAGCCGTGGTGAAGACCGGGCTGACGGCCGGCTGGGTATTCCCGGTGACCGCGCCCTCGGTCCACGGCGCCGTAGGCAGCGCAAAATCCAACGTGCCGGCCGTCACCAGCCGGTTTACGTAGACGCACAGGTACGCCTTGGCGATGGTCGAGGAAGGCGGAATGGCGCTCAGGTCGAACTGCACAAGCCCCGCGTTGCCAGGGGCTACGACGATGTTCGACGCAGAGCCGTAATTGGCGCCGGGCGCCGCGGAGCTCACGTAGGTGTCACCGGCCAGCGGTGCATCCACGGCCCTTAGCCCCGTAACGAACGCCGATCCGGTAGCCAGCAGAACTCCCAAGCGAGTCAGTGATTTGATTTTCATCTTAAGGTTCTCCCCAGGTGATGGCATCGCCTCTATTGGTCGGTATACGCCGCGTTCCAGCGCGATCCGTCGCTGTACACCTGCACCGCTTGCTGGAATGTCACTGAAGACACCCCGTTGTCCGAAGCCGTGTAAATGTCCGCGCTCGAGCTGGACAACGTAAAGAAGTTCCCGCCGCCGATGTCGGTCATGACCACCCAGAGTTTTCTGCCGGTCTGGCTGGCGGCGGACGGCAGGGAAACGGTATGGCCGCTACTCGTAAAGAAAACGCTATCCGTCGAACTGTTCGGGATGGTATAGGTTCCCGAACTGGAGCTTACGCTGAACACGTTGGTGAACGCCGGACCGGTCGCGCCCACCGCTCCGGTGGCGCCCTGCGCGCCCGGGGGTCCAGTCGCGCCCGCCGTACCCGTTAGACCTGGGGGGCCGGTGGCGCCGGTGGCCCCGGTGGCCCCGGTTGCGCCAATGGCGCCGGTTGCGCCCGTCGTTCCAGCGGGTCCGGTAGCTCCCGCCGGACCAGTCGCACCGGCGGGGCCGGTGGCGCCGGCCGGTCCGCCGGCTCCCGTAGCGCCGGCCGCTCCCGTAGGTCCGGACGCGCCGGACGGTCCGGTTGCGCCGGTTGGGCCTGCAACACCCGGCGCGCCAGTCGCGCCTGCCGGTCCGGCTGAGCCCGCGTCGCCTTGCGGACCGGTGGCACCGGGTGCGCCGATGAAGACCACTTCGAGAACGGCGGGATGGCTGGTGGACAAGTTCTCCTTGGAGTCGATGCTGATCGAGAGGTTGGGCGTCGCCGCGTCCGCCGTCAAGATGAAACCGTTATTGGGAGCGCCGCCCAGCCAGGCTGTCACCTGGCTGCCGACGTCGAACGTCACGTAGCCAGTTGAGGAGATGCCTGCGGCCCCGATCAGAGAGCCGACCGTGATCCCGGAGGTGCCGTTCACGGTGGCTTCCGACCAGGCCGCGCTGGCCGCGCCCAAATCCAGCGTGCCTGCGGTATTCACCGTATCCACATAGACGCGCAGCCGCGCCCAGGCCACGCCGGTGGTGGAGGGCAGAGTCGATAGATCGAAAAGCAGCAGCCCGGAGGACGCCCCCACGCCACCCACGTTCACGGTGGTCAGTTCGCCGTAGTTAGTCGCATCGCCCGGGTTGATGTAAGCGTCGCCGGCGAGCTTAGCCGTATCGGCCCAGGACGAGATCGGGAGAAGCACGGCCAGACCGCAGGCAGCCAGGCGGGCGATCTTTGAAAATGTGGGACTCTTCATCGTACCCTCCTTAGTCGTTGCTCAAAAAGTACCAGTGGCCGTTACCGTCCGAGAGAACTTCGCACGAGTAATTGAGCGCCCAGAATTCGCCCGCGCCGATCACGCCAATGGGGCTGATGTGCGATTCGGCGGGAAGCAGAAGCGTATCGCCGGTTTGGGGACCGACATTGATGCCATTAGCGGAAGCCGACCAGTTCTGCACGCTGATGGAAATCACCGTGCCCGCGCCGATGGCGGAGCTGTGCGGCAACAGGATGTTCGGATTGTAGTCCGTGTTGTCTACCTGAATATTACTCGTCGCTTCGTCGTCCGGGAGGGTGATGAGTGCGCCGGCCAGGGACGCGTAAGAGAAGTTGTTATTGATCACTCCGGCGGGACCGGTCGCGCCGGTGGGACCGGTTGCGCCGGCGGGACCGGCTGCGCCTGTAGGCCCGGCCGGACCGCTGGGCCCGGTCGGGCCGGCAGCCCCAGTTGCGCCCACGTCCCCAGCCGCTCCAACCGCTCCGGAAGGACCGGTTGCGCCGGTTGGGCCGGACACGCCCGCGCTCCCCAAGCTACCCCGCGGGCCCGTGGCGCCAGCCGCACCGGTCGGCCCCAGGGCTCCCGTAGGACCCACCGGTCCGTCCGCCCCGGCAGCCCCCGCAGCGCCTTGCGGTCCGGTAGCTCCAACCGCACCCGTGGCGCCGGTTGCACCGGTTGCGCCTGGCGGGCCTTGCGCTCCCGTCGCGCCAGGCTGGCCATACAGGTCGATTTCGAGGACGGCGGGATGGCTGGTATTGGTAGTCTCTTTGCTGTCGAAAAAGACCAATGCCGAGGAAACGGAGGTGACGATGAAGCCGTAATTGGGCGCACCATTCAGCCATGCCTGAACCTGGCTGGTCACCGGTATCGATAGATAGGAGCCGGCCGCCGGAATGCCGATGGGGCCGGCCACCAGCGCCCCGACGCCGGGTCCGGAGAAGCCGTTTACAGTGGACTCCGACCAAGCCTCCGTAGCGGCACTAACATTAATGGATGGCGCGCCTGTGATTTTGTTGGCGAAGACCCGCAGGGAAGCGCCGGAGACATTCGCCGCGGTAGTGCCGGGCGGCAACTTAGTCAGGTCGAACAGGAAGAGACCCTGGAAACCGTTCGGTCCCCCCACTTCCACGTTGACCAAAGCGCCGTAATTCGCCACCGAACCGGGCGTGATGAACGAATCCCCTACCAGGGGGGCGGTCTGCGCCCAAGCCGCTGCCTGCAACAACGCAACGGCTCCCATACCGAAAGAAAACCGTCTCGAAAGAACCCAACTCATTTGCCACCCCTCCCGCGTCACCCAGAACGCGCCGCAACCAACCTCCGTAATGCTCTTAAGCCCGTCTTCCGCGCCGGCGAAGCGACCCCACGCCGGCCAGCCCGATGCAAAGCAGCACAAGCGATCCCGGCTCCGGGACCGCACCCCCGCCGATGTCTTGAGCCGTAGCCACGCCGTCGATGTCCACGGCCCAGTTGCCGTCCCGCTGATCCATCCCCAGATCGCAGAACGGAGCGGTCCCGGAGCAGCCGAACTCGCCCGCCGTGAAATTCCCGTTGCCGCTTTGGGTAAAACCGTTTCCGTAAGTCGGCCCGTAGGGGAGGTTGTCATACTCACTGAGGACCAGCGCATAGGTGTCCCCGGGCAGCAGCGAGCCGATAGACAACAGCGAATCGAGCGCAAATCCGGTGCTCGGATCGATGGGCGCGGCGGGATTATCGTCGTTCGTCGCGATCAGCGGGCTGCTGGACACCAACCCGCCGGTTGCATCGAACAAAGAGAGGACAGGGTCGAATCCGCCGGCGGGGATGACTTCGCTAGCGGCGTTGGTTCCACCGGCGTAGCTCCAGGTCACCGCGGTGAAGCTGGGCGTGGGAGCCGTGAACAGGAATATCTCCAACTGGTCATCCGTAGTGAAGGTCCCAGTGAAGGAAAGGTTACTGGCCGCAGCGGTGCCGGCAGACAGACAGGCAGCCATTATGGCAAGACGAACCGGGGTCGAACGCATCAAATCCCTCCTCCGAGTCAGGGCAGCTCCAAGCCGCCGCTCTCATTTGGTTTCCGCATTCGCAAGGTCGAACTCCATTCTTGCGGCCCAGACGAAAACCAATTTGTTGGTCTATCTTCTCATATGAGAGATGACTTGGGAAGCTCTGGGGCGCGCGAATTCTGACTTTTCCCGGCGGCGAAAAGTAAACTTTGCTGGTAGGTGGAGCGAAGTGTAATAACCGGTACGCTAGTGTGCCACTCCTGAAGCGGGGCGGCTTGACCGGCGAGACCCGGCGGCGATGACCCGCCGGCTGCGCGGCCGATTTGCGTGGGCTTGAGTTTGATGATAGGTTAAGGGCATCGTTATTACTCCCGCGAGCGCGCCATGCTAGCCAGTTTTCCGTTGCCGCTGGTCTTCGATCCGCTCCGCCTGCGGGCCGATCTGGCGCGTGTCGGCCCCGGCGCATGGTCTCCGCATTACAATGAGGGCGACTTCGGCGGACTGTGGCGCGGCGCGGCATTGCGTTCGCCGTCGGGCGCTGCCGGCGACCTGTTGGCGCAATCCGACCGCGGCGCCGGGTTCGCGGACACCCCACTGCTGGATTGTTGCCCCTACTTTCGCGAAGTGCTGGCGGCGTTTCCGTGCCCGCTGAAATCCGTCCGGCTGCTGAGCCTGGCGCCGGCCTCCTTTATCAGGGAGCATTCCGACGGCGCCCTCGACTACCAGGACGGAGAGATCCGCATCCACATCCCGGTTCAGACCAACCCGGACGTGGAGTTCTACCTCGCCGGGGAGCGCCTGCTGCTTGAAGAGGGCCGGTGCTATTACATCGACGTCAACCTGCCGCATCGGGTAAACAATGGGGGAACCACCGAGCGCATCCATCTGGTCATCGACGCGGTTGTCGACGAATGGGTCCACGGAATATTCCGGCAGGCGCAGGCGGAAGGCTGGCGCACGCAGCGCTGCGCCGCCCCGCCACGCGGCTTCGAAGCCTTCCAGAACCGCGTCATCCAATCTCCGGAATTGCGCGAGAGATTGCGCGCGATCGGCGATCGGCGTAAGTTCATCTCCGGCGCCGTCGAACTCGGGCGCGAGCTGGGATTCCAGTTCACCGAAGCCGACGTGGGAGCGTCCCGCCACTCTTCCGGTTTGCCGCCATCGATTGAAGCGCCGGAAGGGTGGACACCCGTGAAAGTGTCTGTTCGGGACTCCCGCGCGGTGGCGGAATGGATCTATACGGGCTCGCTTCGCTTCACCGAGCCGTTCTTCCAGGACACCGTCAATGTGGCGCGCCGCAGCCCTTTCACCGCGCTCATGCGCCGCGAAATGCCGCTGGAGGTGGCGGACTCGATCCCGGGACTCGCGCCCACGGGGTTCATTTTCCACATGTCGCGATGCGGTTCCACCCTCGTCGCGCAAATGCTGGCCGCGCTCGACCGCACCGTGGTCGTCTCCGAGGCCTCCGCCGTCGACGATGTCATACAGGCCGGGCTATCCGCGCCGGACTTCCCGCGCGAGGAGCGGATTCGATGGCTGCGCCAGGTCGTGGCTGCGCTAGGGCAACTCCGCACCGGCCGCGAGTCGCTCTACTTTCTGAAATTGGACGCCTGGCACATCCACCACTTGGCGGCGATTCGCGAAGCTTTTCCCGGAGTGCCGTGGGTATTCGTGCACCGCAAGGCCGAGGAGGTCGTCGCGTCTCAGCTTCGCCAGCCGGGCATGCTGGCCCGCGGCGTCATGGACCCTCGCGTGCTGCTTCTCAGCCGGGAGGACGTCACGGCTCTCAGCCGCGAGCAGTGGTGCGCCCGGGTAATCGGCGACTTTCTCAAAGCGGCCGACGCCTTCCGGGGCGACCCCGATGGACTGTTCATCGACTATACCCAGTTGCCCGAGGCGGTGTGGGGGCCCGTCGCTTCGCATTTCGGCGTGCGATTCAGCGAAGAGGAGCGGAGGCGAATGCAGGAAGCGGCAAGATTCGATTCCAAAAGCCCAGGGCTGGTTTTCCGGGGATCGGAAGCCGGTTAGTATTGCGCGACGGACAGTCCGGTGCTCGTGCGCCGCCGGGAGCGGCGAGGTTGCCGCCGCGTGGGATAGCCTTCGCGCGTGGCGTACGCCGCCGGGGAACGAAGAAACGCCGAGACGAATTGCAACCCTGCACGCAGGACTGCGCGACCTCGCCCGGCGGGCTAAGGCAGTCCGGCGTGCGGCATGATACCATTCCGGCTGAATCGGACATTGGAGCAGCTTGTGCGGAAACCGTCCCGCCGTTTGTTTCTCGCCGGAGCCGTGCTGGGCGCCGCGGCGTGCCGCCAGGACGAGGGAGCGCGGCTGGCGCTTGATGGAGAAGAAGCGCGCACGCTGGATGCGATCTGCGATCAGTTGATTCCGGCCGACCAGGACCCGGGCGCGGCGGCGGCCGGCGCGATAGTGTTCATCGACCGCCAACTGGCCGGTCCGTATAGCCGCTACCGGCGCGCCTACCGCGAAGGCCTGGCGCGCGCGGCCGCTCTGAGCCGCCAGATGTTCGGCAAAGCGCTCTACCAATTGGCAGGCGAGGAGCGGCTGGCCGTGGTCGCGCGCATTGAAGCCGAAGCCCGGCCGTTTTTCGAGATGGTGCTGGCGCACACCATGCAGGGTTTCTACGGCAGCCCGCGGCACGGCGGCAACCGCGATTATGCGAGTTGGCGAATGCTCGGAGTGCCGGCCGCGCCGGTGCGCGGGCGGATTCAATACGATCTGCGCCAGGGGAAGGAGTCGTAGCCGTGGCGATGGCTCCCGTGGATGCGGTGGTGATCGGCGCGGGCGCCGGCGGAGGCGTGATCGCCAAGGAGCTTGCCTCGGCCGGCCTGCGCGTGGTGCTGCTCGAACGCGGGCGCTGGGTGACGGCCTGGGGCGATCGCAAGGACGACCTGCGGAACCAGCGCACCAGCGCGCTGGGAGCGCCTTTCGGACCGGACGATGAGCGCAATCCACGGGTGACGGTGGACCGCCGCGGCCGGGAACTGGTGGTCTTGCCGAGCGATGGCGCGTACTCCAACAACGCCGCCTGCGTCGGCAGCGGCACGGTGAGTTACGGCGCCATGGCCTGGCGGTATATGCGGCAGGACTTCCGCATGAAGTCCGTGTACGGATGCCCGCCGGGGAGCACGCTGGAGGATTGGCCGATCGCGTACGACGACCTGGAGCCGTTCTACGAAAAGGCCGAATGGGAAATGGGCGTCTCGGGCGACGTTGCGCCCGATCCGTTTCACGCGCCGCGCCGCCGCGGATTGCCGATGCCGCCGCTTCCGCCAAACCGCGAGTACGAGATTCTGAAACCGGCCGCGCTGCGCAAGGGATGGCATCCGTTCGACATTCCGATGTTGCGCAACAGCGTGCCCTACAACGGCCGTGGGCCGTGCATGCGGTGCCGCTGGTGCGTGGGATTCGCCTGCGAAGTCGACGCCAAAAACGGCACCCAGAACACCGTGATACCGGCCGCGCTCGCGACCGGCTTGTGCGAGCTGCGCACGGATGCGATGGCGCGGGAAATTGTGCTGGACGCGCGCGGGCACGCGGCCGCCGTCACCTACTTCGACGCCGGGAACCACCCGCAAACACAGCCGGCGCGCCTGGTGGTGGTGAGCGCGGGCGCCATCGAAACCGCGCGCCTGCTGCTGAATTCGAAGAGCCGGCTGCATCCCAACGGTTTGGGGAACCGCTACGACTGGGTGGGCCGCAACCTGCAAGGGCACGCTTACCCGCGCGCCGTGGGCCTGTTCGATTTCGACACCTATGACGACGTGGGCCCCGGCGCCAGCATCGCCATCTGCGATTTCAATCATGGCAACCCGGGCTTGCGCGGTGGCGCCATGCTGGCCAACGAGTTCATCCGCCTGCCGATCCAGTTTACAGGGGTGACGCCGCCCGACACGCCGCGGTGGGGCCGCGCGCACAAGGACTACATGCGGCAGTTCTACCGCCGCTCGATCGCGGTGATGGGTCCGGTGCAGGAGATGCCCGTGTTCGATGCGCGCGTGGAACTGGATCCGCGAGTGAAGGATTTCTGGGGCATCCCGGTGGCGCGGCTTTCCGGCGGGCGCCATCCGCACAGCGTGGAAGTGGCGCGCGCCATGGTGGCGAAAGCGGAGGAATGGCTCCGGGAGGCCGGCGCCATGCGCACCTGGACCGGCGTCCCCGGCCTGGACCTGAGCGGCGGCCAGCACCAGGCCGGAACCTGCCGCATGGGCAACGACCCGCAGTCGAGCGTGGTGGACCGCAACTGCCGGATCCACGAGGCCGATAACATCTACCTGGCCGACGCCAGCGTGCATGTCACCAACGGGGGTTTCAATCCCGCGCTGACCATCATGGCCAATGCGTACCGCGTGGCGGCGGCGATCGTCAAGGAGCGGCACGCATGAAGTCCGCGCTGGCCGCGCTGGTGGCGATTGCGATTGCGGTGGCGATCGTTTATCCGAACGTGCGTCCCAAGCCGCGGAGGGTGGGATATTGCGGCGACTGCCACGAAATGGGCGATTCGAGCTCCGCGTGGCTGGGTTCGGCCCATCGCGGCGTGGCGTGCTCGGATTGCCATGGGGGAGTGTTGCAGATGGGCAACGCGCGGCGGCTGGGCGAGCACGCACGCGGCGTGGCGCCGGAGCAGATCCGCGTCCACCAATGGCCGGACGTGGAAGCCGTCGTGGAGCGGTGCGGCAACTGCCACCAGGAGGAGTTCGCTACCTGGCGCGCCGGCCCGCACGCCATGACCTACGCGCAGGCGTTCACCGACCGCGATCACAACCGCAAACGCATCCTGATGGAGGACTGCTTCCGCTGCCACGGGATGCACTTTCAGGGATCGCTCGGCGACATGGTTACGCCCATCGACACCAAAGGGCCGTGGCGGCTGGTGGACGCCGGGTGGGCGGAGCGCGCGGCGATTCCGTGCCTGGCCTGCCACCAGATGCACCGGCCTGGGCAGCCGGAAGCGGCGCGTGTGCGCCGTCCGGAATCGGCCGGCGCCTTGCAGGCCATGGCCGCGTCCTCGCTGGCGCTGTTCGATCGCCGCGCACAAGGCCACATTGCGCTGGACTCGCTGCCGCTGCCGGAAATGGTCCAGGGCAGGCGGCGCGTGAAAATGAGTCCCGATCGGCGCCAGGCGCTCTGCTACCAGTGCCACGCCGCCGGCGCCGCCATGCAGGCGGGCGATGGCGACGACCGCACGCCCGTGGGCATCCACGAAGGCATCGGTTGTCTGGCCTGCCACCAGGGACACGGCGAGCGGACGCGCGCTTCCTGCGCCAACTGCCATCCCAGAATGTCCAACTGCGGATTGGACGTGGAGAAGATGGACACCACTTTCCGCTCGCGCTCCAGCCGCCACAACATCCACTTCTTCCAATGCGTCGATTGCCACACTCACGGTGTGCCGAAGCGGCGCGATTCGGCGGGTGTGAGATAGGGTCCGCGCCGGGGCTCAGCGGTAACGGTACAGCGTGAAGCGCTGGATGCCCATGTGCCGCTGAAGTTCGAAGAGGTTCTGCCCCTGCCCGGTGTCGTCCCCCGCCAGCCGGATATCGGGAACCCAGCGGCCATCGACAAAAGCGCCTGCTTCCACCGTACCCAGTCCGGCGAGTGGGGGCCCCGGCGTATTGGGAGAAAAGGTGACCTTCACGCCGCTGCCGATCGCGAAGTATTCGTCAGGCCCGGCGGCAATGAAAAGCGCCGCCGCCAGCGGCGGGTTCCCAGGGGGTGGTTCTCCGGGCATCAGCAGGGGCATCGAATAGCGGATCGGCCAGAAGGCGGCCTCCAGGGTGTAATTCCCCACCCGGACCTTCTGAGGCGGATCCTTGGGGCCCAGCAGCACGGCGGACATCGTGCCATCGCCCTGGTGTTTCAGAATCAGGGGCGCCGCCTGCGAGAGCAGATCGTAGACACCAGCGAGATCGGGGGAGTTGCCCAGGCGGTCCGGCCTGTCGATGCCGAATGGCGAAAAGCCTATGGCATCGTGGCGTCCGAAGGCGTAGAGCGCTCTGGCGGCGACGGTTTGCCCGTTCCCGGTCTCGGGAATGAAAAGCGGGTTTCCGGATTGGGTGTACTTCGCGCAAAACTCGACGAAGTCCGCGTCGCTGTAAATGTCGGGCGAGAGCATATCGATTCGCGGCGCTCCGGCCTTCCAGACATCCATCGCGGTGTCCCAGGGACGGCCGCCGCTCGGCGGAGGTTGGGGTCCCCTTCCAATTCCGTACAGCGCCGCGTTCAGGAACATCGGCAGCGGGTATTCGGCTTTACCCGCCTCGGCCACCCGGCCGATGTAGCGCGCCAGGTACCAGGCCATGAAGAACCCGTCCGTCACGGCGCCTTTGCCGAACACCTCTTCCCAGGTCCCGGATGTCTTGAAACCGGCGGCCTCCCACACCCGGCGGAACTCCGGGATCAGCGTATCCTTGTGCCGCTGAAGGTAGTCCATCAGCTCCTTCGGAACGGGCCCCTGGAAAGCCTGGTTGGCCGCTTGGGAGCGGTCGCGGGAGTCCCCATGCATTCCCACTTCGTTCTCCACCTGGACCATGATGACCGTATGCTGCTGGCCGTCCACCGTTTTGATGTGCCGCATCAAGGCGGCGAAGGCGCGAACATCGGCGTCCCGGTTCGCATCGCTGAAGGGGCTGAGCAGTTCGATGCTCCGACCCTCCGAGACCTGGGCGCGGGGGAATCGCTCGAAATCCTTCTTAAGCCAGTCGGGCGGGTAGCTGGACAGACTGTTCTTCCAGCTTCCGAACCACAGAAGCACGAGACGCAGGTTGTGACTCCGTGCATCCCGGATCACGCCGTCCAACACACTGAAATCGAATTTGCCCTCCGATGGTTCGATCTGGGCCCAGGAAACGCCCGCCAGGACGGTGTTGAACCTGGAGGCGACCAGCTTGGGCCATATCGGCTTCATGTGCTCGATGCCGGTGGCGCTGTTATTGAGCAGTTCTCCGGCCAGCGCGAGGAACGGCTTGCCGTCCACGATCAGTTGCGTGGCCGTGCCCTGACGCCGCAAGTGCGGGATTTCCGAAGCGGAGGCGGCCGGGGCCGGACGGTTCTGGCCCTGGCTCGCGGAGAAAGCGAGAGGGCACATGAGAGTGCAGCAGAACAGGACTCGGAGTTTCACGATGGCCTCCCGATCGGCTACTAATAGGTGGCCAGCGAGACGCGCAGAACCACGGGCTCCTCGCCGAAGCGGAGGCCCCAGTCGGTCGCATCTCCATTCTGGCTGCGGAGGAGCTTGAAGACGCCCTTTTCGTAAACTCCCTGTTCGACGCGCAGGAACTGCCGGTGCTGCCACTTACCGTCAATCAGGGCGGAGGGAATCTGTCCGGTCCCCTGCACGATATGCTGGGACGCGCGTTGCTGTGCGGTGCCGGCCGGAAAGAAGTCGACGGTGCAGAAGTATCCGGCCACCAGAAACTGGTTTTCACCAAGTTGGGCAACCAGAGCGCGTCCCTGCGGCGCCGGATTCGATCCGGCCGTGGGGGGACCCCAGAGGGCCGTTCCGTACGTCACCACTGCGTTCCAGTTTTCGAACGGCAGCGTCTGCCTGAGGGCGCCCTGGTCTCCGCCCTTGAAGCGCAGCGGCTCAGAGGCAGCCTTGAGCTTCCCTTCGAAATTGAGGCGGGCGATCTCCCGCTGCATCGGGCCGACCAACGCGAAGTTCCTCGCCAGATAGGGCACCGGCTCATTCCCGGATTCCGAGTCTCCTATAGCCCCAAGACCGAGCATCGTGAAGAAATAGCGGGTGAAGTCGCCACTCGCCGGGTCGCACTGGAAACAACCGCTCTCAGGCAGGAATAGCGGATTGTCGTCGCGGCGATAGAGTTCCAGAACCTTCACATACGCGGCGGGGTCGCCCTGATAATCGTCGGGAGCCAGAATATCGATGGCCGGCGCCGCGGCTTTCCAGATGGGGAGAACATTGTCGGTAGCGCCGCCGCTCTCGTAAGCGCCGGGAGATCCCGGCTCGCCGGGAGGGCCAGGCTCAAGCGGGTTGCGCAAAGCCGCGTTGACGTCCATGGGCAGGGGATAGACAGCCTTGCCAGCGGCGGCGACCTCTCCTATATACCTGGCTACCGACCAGGCGTTGAAGTACTCGTCCGCATCGGGACCAAAGGCTTGCCTCCAGTTCAGGGATGAAGAAGCGGCTTTTACATGCATGGCCTTGAGGATCTCCGGCGGCACCGGACCCTCGAAGAACTTCTGCGCGGCCGGAGAGAAATCGCGGACGCTCTTCCAGTTGCCGGGCTCATTCTCCACCTGAACCATGATCACGGTGCGCTGCGGGTCGGCTTCCTTCAGGTGTTTCATGACGGCGGCGAATGCCTTTTTGTCCGCTTCGAGCGACGCGGCCGAGAACGGTGAAGGCGAGTCCACCGCCTCCCCGTTTCTGTCCACGGCATGGAAGTAGCGGGCCGGGTCCAACAACATCCATTCGGGCATGTAGTGCTGGCTGCCGTTCTTCCAGGTGGCGAACCAGAGCAGTATGAGACGAACATTATGCTGGCGAGCTTCTCCCAGAAGCCTGTCGATCGACGAGAAGTCGAACTGCCCGGGCTGCCGTTCGATCTGGTCCCAGTAGATCGGTATTTCGATCGTGTTGGCATGCAGGTACTCCATGGCAGCCCAGTCTTTTGGATGCGAAGGCCAGGTACTCTCCAGGCCCAGGTCCTGATCCTCCACACCCAGGATCAGAAATGGAGCATCGTCCACCAACAGAGCGAATCGCCCGTCCGTTTCGACCAGGCGGGGAATTGGACGCTCCGAGACCTGGGCGTGGAGCGTACAAACGACGAGCGCGGCCGCAATGGCGGCCGGAACGGCGGAAAGCATCTTCATCTTTCGTACTCCTATGTTGTTTTGGGCGAATACGCCGCCCGAAGGCGATTCACCGGTACTTCGGGAAACCGCGGCGGCGCGAGGACCGGCTGCGGCGGATCTCAGTTCGCAATCGCGCGGTGATCCTGGCGGCGGCCCTGCCCCCGGCGGCCATCGACGAAACTGCCCTCTTTGATGGGGCCAACTCCAACCAACAGCGGCCCCCCGGGCTATCCTTGTGCCCGGCCGTTGCCTGTAGGGCCATGGGCGACTCCTCTCAATCCACTGAACCCAACTTGCACTAACCACACTCTTCCCCATCTGGCCAGGGCAGCCGATCCGGTTCCGGCCGGCGTTTCATCACGATGTTCGCCGGCTTCAGAGTAGCATCTTGCCGAAAGTGGGTGCGAGTGGTGCGGTCTGCATTGGGATGTGCCGGTTCACTCGCTCCCCCACGACGCGTCGACCGGGGGGCGATGAGGATTAGCGCGCGGCCTCGAAATCCCGAACGATGGCGGGCGGTACGCGCTCCGCGAGCAGGGCGAGGGCCGCCAGGATAATCCGCGTTTGAAGTGCCGCGTCGCCCGGCGCTCCCAGGGGATATCCCAACGGGAAATCCAGGAACAATGCCCGCGGCGGAGCGACTCGTTCCGTGATCTCGCGGAGCACCGTAACGGAGACTGTCGGAATGCCCGCCTTTTCGACGATGCTCTGGATCAGCCCGGCCGACTGATGGCACATCGGGCAGACCGGCGTCAGCAGAACGGCATCCACCGCATCCTCCAGCAACACTCGAGCAATCTCCGGAGCCGTGTGGGCCACCAATCGGCCCGGAGCCGTGATCGAGCCCATCACGCTGATATGGCGCGGCGCGACGGAGCCGATGACCCCGTCCTTCGCCAGCGATTTCAGGCGGTCCAGAGGCAGAGCCAGGTTCTTGTCGGAGGCAATGCCGCGGGCGTCGAAGGCGTCGCTCCTGTGAGCCATTCGCAAGGCGCTCAGCTCGGTGTCGAACGGGATGACGCGGTACGAATAGTCTCCTCCGCGAATCGAGGGGTCGAATGGGGGTTGGTCCGGCAGGAAGTAGGCCGCGGTCGTGACCACGGCGATCCGCGCCTCGCCCAGCGGCCTGGTCGGACTTGCGCCCGTTCCCCAGTCGATGTGCCGGTACGGATAGGCCATCATGAAGAGCCGAAACGTGAGCTTGAGGTCGGAGATCTTCGCCATACCGCTCCCCGTTCGGCGGTCGCGGAAACGCCGCCGTTCGCAAGTGCCTCTACCCGATTAGATCCCTCTTCGCCCCTGGAGGCAAGCCATCCGGCAGCCCCGGAACGCCGCCCAGACGCGCATCGTTTGCGGCCAGCCAGGCCGCGGTGTGACGCGGCAGGCAGGCCGGCGTGCGCAGGCGCCAAAGGTCCGCGGGCTCGTCGATGTCGAACCATGGCTGGCCGAGTTCTACCGTCATGCCGCGGGCGCGGATGCTGCGCTGGGTGTCCTCCAGCGCGTTCGGAGACGACCAACGGACGCCGTCCAGCATTCCCGGAGCAACGCTCCGGCAGGCGATGGCGTAGAAGCCCCCATCTTCGGTTGGACCCAAGGCGGCATCGGCGTCCGACCGGAGAAGCCCGGCGAGGTGTCCCGCCGGCAGTCCCGGAGAATCGCTGCCCACGACCATGGCCCTGGGCCGTCCCGCGCCGAGGGCGAGCGAGAGGGCGTGAAACAGACGATCTCCCAGATCGCCCCATCGCTGCACGGAACGCGCTACAGGAAAGTCCCGCCAGGCGTCCGTCTCGACGTCGGTCGCCAGACCGATATCGGCCACCCCGGACAGTCGGTCCAACGACTCCAGCGCATCCCGCACGAAGGCCGAGTGCAAGGCCGCGGCGTTGGCGGCGTCGAGGAACGGTACTAGACGCGTCTTTACCCGGCCGGGAATGGGAGCCTTGGCGAAAAGAACGATGGCGGGGCGCATGGACTCCTTATCGGACATGCCGGTACATGCCGGCCAGTCTGTGGGGCGAGACGCCCAGGTAGTACAGTCCCTGGATTCGCACCCAGTTGAGCAAGGTGGGCGCCAATCCGGCGTTCCGCCAGCGGCGGTCCGAAGTCCAGACTGGTTCGTTCAGCAAGGCCAGTGGGCCCAGCTTCCAGAGACGGCGGACGAAATCGTAGTCCTCCAGGACCGGCCACGGTTTGTATCCGTCCAAACGCTCGAAAACCGGGCGCCGGCAGAAGACCGCGGAATCTCCGTAGAAGATCCCCAGTTTGCGCCGCCACCGGTAAATCCAGGTGAAGGTCCGCGCGACCCAGTCCCCTCCCTCGAAAACCACGTCGAAGTTGCCTCCGGGGATGGCGGGGTCGCGCATGGCCGACCGGAGCGCGTCCAGCGCGGCCGGACGAAACCGCGAATCGGCGTGGACGAACAGCAGCACATCCCCGGCCGCCGCGCGGGCGCCGGCGTTCATCTGTATGGCGCGCGAGGTTTGCGTGCTTATGACTTTCGCCCGGCCGGAGACGATCTCCACCGTCCGGTCCGCGGAGCCGCCATCGACCACGATGATTTCCTCCGGCTTCATGCTCTCCAGGTTGTCCAGCAGGCCGGAGATCGTGATCTCCTCGTTGTAAGTGGGAATCACAATCGAGACGGTGGGGACGGCGCCGCGCATAGCTGGGAACATTCTAACTTAGCAGCGGCCCGATGGTATGCTTCGATAGGAGCGAGAGTGGAGGGCGGACCCGTGGAAGGACTCTTATTGACGAACGAGCGGGGGGAGCGGCGTGGATTCGTCGATCCCAAGCGCGGCGAAACCGGTCCGGTGCTCGAAGACCTCTGGGTTATGCAAGGGTCGATCTGCGATTTGAGGTGCAAGCATTGCTACGTGGCATCATCGCCGCACAATCGCCGGCTTGAGCAGATCCGCTTCGTGGAACTCCGGCCGCACCTGGAGGACGCCGCGCGCTCCGGAGTCCGGCGCATTTACTTCACCGGCGGCGAAGTGTTCGTCAACGAGGACGTCCTCGCCGGGCGCGCTCTGCGCAACGAAGAATTCCTCCGCAGCCTGGCGTTTGCCCTTGAGATCGCTCCAGTGGAGATCCTTACCAACGGCCGGCGGTACATTCGGAATCATTTCGATGCGCTGTTGGAACTGCGGGCCCGGCATGGCGGCCGGCTTTGTCTCCGGATCACGCTGGAAAGCCCGGAGGCCGCCGCACACGACGCGATCCGCGGCAAAGGCACCTTCGCGCAGACCCTTGAAACCATAAGGCGCCTGGGGGAGATGGGATTTGTGCCCGTGATCGCCGCCGAACGGCCGCTCGTGGGGCTGGACGCCGACGAGCGAATTAAGCGAACGTATCGAAACCTGATGGGTGGCATGGAGATCGAGGTGAACCTCATCGGGAATATGCTGGAGGCAGGGCACGAACTGGTGCGGCTGTCCGCCCAGGGCATAGCACCCCGTCCCGAAGTCTTCATCACGACGAACTGTTTCTCGATCCTGGGCCGGCCGCCTGAGTCATTGATGTGTCATTTCAGCCGTTGTATCCAGAAGATCGGGGGAGAGTTGCGCTACTACCCCTGCGCGGTCATCTACGACGACCAGCGCTTCGATCTCGGCGGAACGCTTGCGGAGTCGCTGAGGCGCGTGCATCTGGCCCACAAGAACTGCTACGACTATTGCATGAGGGGCCGCGGAGCGACCTGCAGGACTCAGCCGCTATGACGCCGCACCTGGCTCGAGGCCGGGCAGGGTTGTGGATGTTTGGTGCCTGGATACCGGCTTCCGGCCGCCGAGCTGGCATCCGATGCAGCGTTCGGTGGTCTGAACCGATGCCTGCGCGAGGACGAATTGGATCTGGTCCAGTTCCGCGCCGGCAGCGTGGCAAACCACATCCTGGGCGATGCCAGAGCCCCGCGCGGCGCAGTGGTTTTGGGGAGCGTCGCTGCGTCCGGTTCGCCGCGCAGCGTCGCGCAATCACAGCCTGACAAGAGCCGGTGTCCCTCCGCAGCCGTAAGCCAATTGCCGAGGCGGCGACTGAGCCGCGGGACACCCTTCACACGTCCGATTCCGGCGACGAGTTCGGGACTCGGAAGGCCCGTGTCGCCAGATGCACAGGCCAGGCGGTGAGCCGCCGGCGGGACGTCGATCGCAGATGCCGCAAGCTGTTTCGTCTCCATTTGCATCCTGTAACGGTGCACAACACCACCATCCAGCGCGAGCCGTGGCTCCGGGCAGCAGCAGTCGATGAATTCATCCATGGCACGCCGATTCGATCGGCGCGACTGGATAGATGCGAGGCTATGGAGAACCCACCTCCCGGCCTGGTCCGGTTCGGGCAAAGCGGGACGCTTCATGAAGTGGCGGCCTGCTGTGCCATCTCTTCCGGCCATCGCGTCCCGCGCCGGTTGGCCGGTAGGGCTGTCAGCGACGGGAATCGCCGGCTGGCTGCCCGAAACGTTTCGATGTGGTGCGGTCTCAGATTCGGATTATTGCCAGCGCCCCATCGAAGCACCTCCACTACCCGGCTCTCACAGGCGGATGAGGCTCAACTCCAGGATGTCCGGATTCGCAGTGCGCACCAGGTGAAGAGTAGCCTCCGCGGGGATGGTTTCGAGGTTCAGCCGGGCAACGGCCGCCTCGGCGCCTTCGAAAACCACATTCTCCATTTCCTGAACGTTGATCTTCGCCGCACTGATGGCATCGAGCACCGATGCAAGCACGCCCGGCCGGTCGAGATGCCGCACCACCAGCGCGCAGGTGGCGGGCGTCTTTCGGGCAAGATTCACGACATTCGGCGGCTTACCGGTCTCCTGGAATATGCGCACAATCCGAACCGCCTCCGCCGCAATGGCCTCCTGCGCCTCTTCGGTGGACGCGCCGATGTGGTGAGTGCCGTAGATCGCCGGCGTCTGTGCGGTCTCGCTTGTGAACTCGCCCGTCGCGCCGGCCGGCTCTTCGGCGAAAACGTCCAGACCCGCGCGAATGCCCTTTTCCCGAATCGCAGCCTTCAGTGCTTCCTCGTCGACGATTTCGCCGCGAGCCGTGTTGATGAAGTAAGCGCCCTTCTTCATCGCCGCAAAAAAGCCGGCGTCGCACAGCCGGCGCGTTTCCGGCCCCAGGGCAAGATGCACGCTCACGATGTCGGCCGCCGAGGCGACTGCGCGGGGCGAGTCTCTCCACTCAATCCCAACCGCTTCCGCTCTTTCCGCGCTGAGACTGCGGCTCCACGCCACCACTCGCATCCCGAAGGCCTTCGCGCGCGGTATCATCTGGCTGCCGATGCTGCCCACGCCCAGCAAGCCCAGAGTACAGCCGAAGAGCCCCCGAGCCTTCGAGAATTCGGCCTTGTTCCACTTGCCGGCGCGGAGCGAGATTACGTTGTCCGCTATGCGCCGGTCGAGCGCCAGAACCAGCGCGAACGCCAACTCCGCCACCGCCGTCGAGTTCTTGCCGGGGCAGTTCGAGACGTAGATGCCCCGGCGGGACGCCGCCGCCAGGTCGATGGTATTGTAGCCGGCGCCCGCGCGGACCACCAGCTTGAGCGGTCCGGCCGCCAGCACGGGCTCGGCGACTCTGGTCGAGCGCACGATCAGCACATCCGGTTTGAACTCGGCGACTCGCCCGGCGAGCGCCTGGTCTTTCAATCCGGGTTCACAGGAAACCTCGCATCTGAGCCCGGCCAGGCCGTCCAGCCCGGACTGCTCGAACTTGTCCGCTACGAGTACCCGCATGGGCCGCCTCCCCAGCCGTTTCCCCACTCCCGGCTGTTGCAGTACGATTGTACCGCTGCCTGCCTCTGTTTTCCGCGGCCGGATGGGCCGTTCGCGCCGGGAATCCGGCATTCGCCGGGCCAGCGAGCGCCCCGCGGTAGCCCACCCGAGCCAACCACGCTTGCATGGCCGCCTGGAACGCGATCGCCCACAATCGCACCATGGCCCCGAGCCCCGAGGCTGGGAATCCACTGTTCGACTCGACCCGGCAGAGCATCATCCTTGCGGCAGGCGGCCCGAAGTCCCTGGGCAGTTCCCCGTGCCGCGCCGGGCTCGTCTATTCCGGCAGCGCGGCGCTTCCAGTTACGTTGAATTTGCCAATCTGAACCGAGGCGGCATCCTGTGGCTGCGCACCACCCAGTGAGACGGTGTATTCACCGGGCATGATCGCGCGATTGCCCTTCCGGTCAACTTGACCCAGGGAGCGCGGATTGATTGTAAGGCTAACGTGAGCCGACTCGCCGGGGCTCAAGTGCACACGCTTGAACCCGGCAAGCACGCGCAGAGGAGTCTCGAAGGCCTTAGGCTGCGTGAGGTAGAGTTCAACGACTTCATCTCCGGCCATGGCGCCCGTGTTCTTCACGTCGCTTTCCACCGTGACCGGATCGCCGGCGCTGACCGTGGATGGCGCAATTCTCAGGTTGTTGTACGCAAAGCTCGTGTAGCTGAGTCCGAAGCCGAATCCGTAGAGCGGCTTGTCCGCGAAATACCGATAGGTCCGGCCACGCATCGAGTATTCTTCAAACGGTGGAACCTGGCTCAGCGACGAGTAAAAGGTCAGCGGAAGGCGCCCGGCGGGACTGTTGTCGCCGGCCAACGTCTCGGCAATGGCAGTTCCACCCTCTTCTCCGGGATACCAGGCTTCGAGAATCGCATGGGCGTTCTTCTGCGCCCAGTTGACGGCCAGCGCGCTGCCGTTCTGCAGCACCACAATCAACGGCTTCCCGGTCGCGGCGAGTGCTTTCAACAGATCTTCCTGGGCCTGGGGCAATTCGATCGAAGTGCGGTCGCCGCCGCTGAACCCCGCCAGTTTCACGGGCATCTCCTCGCCCTCCAGGGAGGGTGAAAGACCGGCGAACGCGATCGTCACCTCGGACTGTTTGGCTGCCTCGACTGCCTCGTTGCGCAGCACGGCCGCCGGCGCCTGCCAGGTAAGGTCGATGCCGGCGCTCCCCGTCGTGTGCAAGTACTCCAGACGGATCGGGTGTGGCTGCGCGTCGCCGAACCTCACAGGCGCTTCGATGACGTCGCCTCGCTCGCCGGTTGTCTTGGCGGAGTTTTCAACCAGCAGCTTCCCGTCCAGGTACAGCCGGAAGCCTTCTGCATTTTCGCAGGCATAGCAGTAGTTCACGCGCACGCCCAGTTTGTACTCGCCGGGAGCCGGCGGAGTGAAGAGGCCGCTCCAACGCACCGAGTAATTGTCGCGCTGCAGGCCGTTGACGGGAACCACCTTGTCCCAATTGAAATTGATGTTGCGGTCGGTGCGCGTGAGGACCGGCGTGCCACTCAAATCGGGCGAGCTGAAGTACTCGCCGGTAAGTCCATGGCCCGAACCGGCGGCAGGGTGAAACGCGGTATGCTCGATGGGTATCGCGAAGCCCTCAACCAGCGTCGCCCCCTGGGCATAAGCCACTTTGGCGGAGGAAAACCTCTTTTCAATTCCCTCGATTGGGTAGACCGGCGAAGGTGGCGGCCCGTTGTAGTTGCCTTGCAGGGACTGCAGGAGCTCCGCGGTGGGACCAACCACGGCGATGCGGGCGATCCCGGCCTTCAGAGGAAGCGTGCGATCCTGGTTCTTCAGCAGCACCATCGATTCCCGTGCCGCGCGCAGCGAGAGCTGCCGATGCTCCGGCGAGCCGATCTCACTGGCGGCAATGCGCCCATAGGCGAAACTGGACGGCGGGTCGAACATGCCGAGCTGGAATCGCGCCCGGAAGAGCCGGCGCAATGCGGTGTCAATCTCGGATTCCTGGAGCAAGCCCCGATGAACTGCGTCAACCAGCGCCGGGAACGCCTGCCCCGTCCCGAAACCGCATTCGAGATCGGTGCCGGCCATTACGGCAGCGGCCGCCGCGTGGGCCATGTCGGGAGCGTAGTGGTGCCCCGTACTGACGTCGGCGACCGCGGCACAGTCGCTTACGACGTAGCCGTCGAACTTCCACGATTCGCGCAGATGATCGCGCAGCAGCTTCGCACTGGTGCAGGCCGGCGCTCCATCAATCGAGTTATAGGCGCACATCACGGACTGGGCGTGCGCCTCCGTCACGGTAGCGCGAAAGGCCGGCAGGTAAGTGTCCTCCAGGTCGTGCGGCGAGACATCCACATTGAAGCCGTGCCGCAGCGGCTCGGGGCCGCTGTGCACGGCGTAGTGCTTGGGAGTCGAGACCACCCGGAAATACCGGGGATCGTTCCCCTGCATGCCGGTGACGAAGGCCACGCCCATGCGGCCCGTCAGGAAAGGGTCTTCACCATAGGTCTCCTGGCCCCGCCCCCAGCGGGGGTCGCGAAAGATGTTGATGTTGGGCGCCCAAAACGTAAGCCCGAAGAACATTTCGCGATGGCCGTTGCGCATGGCTTCGTTGTACTTGGCGCGCGCTTCCGTCGAGACCGTCTCGCCCATCGTGTGGACAAGGCCGGTGTCCCAGGTGGCGGCCATCCCAATCACCTGCGGAAAATTGGTCGCGTAGCCGGCAAAGGCGACACCATGCAGGCCCTCGTTCCACCAGTCGTACTTCGGAACGCCCAGCCGCGGGATGGGAGCCGCATGGTCCCGCATCTGCGAGACCTTCTCTTCCAGCGTCATGCGGCCGATGAGGTCTGTGATACGCTCTTCCAGCGGCAGCGCCGGATTCATATACCCAGCCTGAGCGCTTACCTCCTGCTGGGCAAGCACGGGGAATGCGAGCGCGAGACCGGCTAGAAGTCCGGGAAGACCGCTCGCTAGACGAAAGCGAAAAGTAGACATGGAGATTGCCAACTCCTGTGCATGAGGATTCTTATAGAATGTACCACCACACCCGTCTCGCCGTGCCGGCGAGGGCGGCGGCGGCTTCCGGGCACTTGCGCAGGCGACACTCGGGTTAAGGTCCGGCGTCAGCCCGGAGGGCCAACCTGTCTTGCAGAATTGGCTACCGGTAATGAACCATATCGGCCACTATTCTCCGGCGGGGACGCTGCCCACCGAGGCCTGTTCACGCTGTGGAACCTGGGTTGATCGCCGCATGGTTACGATCTCGGCGAGCGCAGCATCGCGGGTGCATTTCTAGCGAACTGCCAAAGAGCTAATTCATTGATTCGGTTGGTCTTGAGGTGATGTGACAGCGTGAAGACAGAACGCGACGTCTACGCATTCCCGCGGCATTTCAGAGTCTGCCGATTCTTCAAACCCGGCGGCCGGGGAATTCGCAGCGACAAGTGCAATTGCCCGTTCCACGTGGATCGTCTCCACAACGGCCGACGGGTGCGGGAATCCCTGAAGACGACGAGCCAGTCACACTCCAGTCACACGGAAAAATGGGGGCCGTAAACTAATGGCCCCCATAGAGATGTTTTGGTGCGGAGAGGGGGACTTGAACCCCCAAGCCCTTGCGGGCGCTAGCACCTCAAGCTAGTGCGTCTGCCAATTTCGCCACCTCCGCGTTTCGCGCGCTCCTACTTCTTCGGCACGGGCGCCCCCGGCGGCGGGCTCGGATGGATCGGGATCGTATAGGTGTTCGAGCCGCCCTGGCGAGCCGGTTGTTGGACCGGCATGGACTTTTGCACCGGAGCCGTGGCCGGCGCGCTCTCCAACACGGTCGAGCCCAATCCCGCGTTGCGCGTCGCCATGATCGATAACGAAAGCGATGTGATCATGAAGAGCACGGCTGACGCAGTGGTGGCTTTCGAGAGCAGGGTCGCCGATCCGCGCGGCCCAAAGGCCGTTTGCGAACCCATTCCGCCAAACGCGCCAGAAAGGTCCGCAGCCTTCCCGCTTTGCAGCAATACCACGATAATCAGGAAGAGGCAGACCAATATATGAACGAGCAATACCAGGTTATACGCCATCGATGTCTTTTCCGGAGCTGTCCCTTCAGTATAGGAGAGTCCATCGCCAATGGTCAAACCGCGGTACCGCCCAATGGTCGCGAATAGACCCGGATTTCGAGAAAAATCAATAGGATAACGAGTGGTTCCGGATCTCGGCGGGCCTCTGGTGGGGGAGGCGCCAATTCCCAGCCCGGTTTGTATGGTCTCAAGGTAACGTCCGCCCGGCCCGCTACGCCTACATGGGCACTATGACCAAGAAGCTGCTTTTTGTATTAACGATCCTGCTTGCGGTCGCTTTCGTCGCTGCGGCGGCGGATGTGAGCGGCAAGTGGACTTATGAACAACCTGGCCGCGGTGGCGGCAATCCAGTCACCATCACGATTACCTTGAAGGCCGATGGCGCCAAGCTGACCGGTACGGTTCTCGGCGGCATGGGCTTTGGCGGCCGCGGCCGCCGTGGCGGAGGTGGTGGTGACAGTACCGCCGCGCCGACGCCCCCTCCCGCACCCACTCCGGTCGATATCTCCGACGGCAAGGTGGACGGCAACACGGTGACCTTCAACGTGAAGCGGGAAGGCCGCAACGGCACCATGACCACGTCCTACAAGGGCACCCTGGACGGCGACACCCTGCAACTGGAAATCACCCGGCCCGGCCGCGGTGGCGAGCCTCAAACCGACAAGTTCACGGCCAAGCGCGCGGCCAACTGACGTTCCCCCAATGCCGGCTGCCAGGCCGGTTCGGGTCTCTCCAACGGCCTTCCCGCCTGAAAGCGCGGAAGGCCGTTGCCGTTTCCGGGGGCATTTGCCCGCCCGGCCGTTCTTCAGGTAACCTGCTGCCCGATTGTGCGCCTATACTTTCGCTATGGGAAAAAACCTGTGTCTGGTGTCTGCCATGGTGCTGGCCTTTTCCGCCATGGCGCCCGCCGCCGATCTGGACGGGCGGTGGTCGTGGTCGGAAGCCGGCCGTAGAGGGAACAGCGTCACCGTGGTGCTGACCCTCAAGGTCAACGGCAACAAGTTGACCGGTACCATTACGGGCGGGCAGGGCCGCCGCGGCGACGCCCCCGAGGAGATCAAGATCTCGGGCGGCAAAGTGAACGGAAACACCTTCTCCTTCAAGGTCTCACGGCAGGGCAGGGGAGGCATGTCCATGACCACCGAGTACAAGGGCACCCTGAACGAAGACACCCTGGAACTGGAGATCACCCGCCCCGGCATGGGACCCGACGCTCCCCCGCAGATTTTGAAAGTCACCGCGGAACGGTCTCTGACGTAGGGCGCAAACTCCCCACCGACGGTCCGCCAGGCTGCGGCTTTCGGCCTGCTGAAACTGCCCGCCCCTACTCCAGGCCCGTCACCTGGACCGAATCCTTCACCACCAGCTTGCCTTTGTCTTCCGCCTGTATGGCGACGCCCACAAAGCGCCACCGGTTGGCGTATTGAATGGTCCCGGCGGCGTGCGCGGAAATGTCGAGGTTGCGGAATACAAAATCCACCAGCGGCGACTGCTCGTTGGATTTCACCGAGAACGCCTGCCGCGTGGCCGTTCCCTTGAGGTTGGAAATGCGCACCTGCCGCAGGTGCGGCATGCCCTTTTCGGGCGGCACCGGGGTGGCCAGAACCCGCCAGTAGTCCGGGGGATTCACCGTGCCGTCGGGAATCCTGGCGTTGCTGTAGCTGGGGTTCCAGTCGAAGTCTATGCCGACCGCTGTGCCGACCCCCTGTACGTCCATGTCGTGGATGTCGATGTTTCGAATTGTCCCGCCCCGCGACTTGGTGCTCTTGAACAGGATGCCGTCGGAAACCGCCCTGGGCCCGTCCGGGATCACATGCAGGTTGTACGCCGTGACGTTCCGGATGCCGCCCGAGGTCTCGCTGCCGAAAGTGATCCCCGCCGCTCCGTGCCGCACCGTGTTGTCGTGAATCGTGACGTCCCGGGTGGGACGGTTGACGCGCAGGCCGTCGGCGTCCCGGCCCGCTTTGAGACAAATCGCATCGTCGTTGTCGGCGATGTCGCAGTGCATCACGACCACGCGGGACGAGGAATCGATGTCCACGCCGTCGGTGCTGGGGCCCAGCCCGCCGATGTTGTTGCGGATGGTGATCCCGTCCACCGTCACCTGGCGCGAGTAACAGATGTGCACCGTCCAGAAGCCGGAACGCTTGAGGGTCAGCCCCTGCAGTCTTACGTTCGCCGAGTTGAAGATCTGGATCAGGCGCGGGCGACGGCAATCGTAGTCCGCAGCCCATCGCAGCCCTTTGGGCTGATATTCGGCGCGCAGCTTCCCGTAGCTGTCCCAGAACACCTTCCCGTCGCCATCCACCACCCCTTTACCGGAGATGGTCACGTCCGACTGCTGGTAGACGTTGATCAGCGCCGACGGCCAGGACATTTCGATTCCAGCGACACGCGTGGGCATCATGGGATACGCGGCCAGATCCTGCGCGCCGCGGATCTCCACGCCTTCATCCACCCGCAGATTAGTTCCCGATTTTAGGAACAGCGAGCCCGTGAGATACACGCCCGGAGCGAAAACCACCACGGCGTGGCGGGCCTTGGCCGCCGCGTCGATGGCCTTCTGAATGGCGGCCGTGTCGAGCGTGGCGCCGTCCCCCTTGGCTCCGTAATCGTTGACGCGGTATTCGGCGGCGCTTGCCATGGCCAACGCCGAAAACAATCCCACAACTGCCATTCCCGTGGTTCGCATCGGTCTCCTCAAGCTTCCACTCGTGGCGACGGCACGCAGCGCAACGATTCGTTTCACGGGCGGAATCCGATTATTGGCAGGATGCCGGAAGTTTCGCAACCATTGGATCTCGCGCCACCCGCGGTTTCAAGATGCGAAACGCCCGCGGCGCGGCTAAGGTGTGGGAATCGTACGGTTCTGGGAGCCACGCGTGGCCAGCCTGGCCGCCCGCCATCGCCAGGCAGCCGCCACTGCCATCCCCAACCCGCTCAGCGCCAGCCAAAGAGAACGCGGCTCGGGGATGGCACCCGCCGGCGGCATGTCCGGTGGCCAGCCATGTAGTATGCCGGCGGGTCCATCCAGCCCGGTGTCGGAGGGCGGGCAGGGCGGGAGTTTCGGCGGAAAGCCCGGCGTCCCGCCTGGCTTGAGCGGCGCCATGTTGCAGCAGCACCCCGCGGGCGAAAGCGCCAAATCCAGCGGCAGTTCCGGAATGGGAAGCGGATCGAGGGGTGTCTCCGGTGGCCTGGCCTGTGCCGCGGGCGTGCTTCCGGCGCCCGTCTCGAGCGGAAGCAGGCTTCCGGAAAGCGCGAGGAGCCGGAGACCAGGGTCCTCCTGGGACTCTCCTATCATTGCCGGAAGCATGGCCTCCGCCTGCGCGGGCGTTTCCAGGGAGAATGCGGGAAAAACCTCGGCAGCCAGCAGCGCTTCATTCCAGCGCGGAGCGGCGACTTCCGGAGCCGGCGCTTCCCACCCCTCCATGGCGCCGGGCGCCGGGCCGGCCGCCTCCACTGGCAACTGCGGTTTGACGCACACCCGGTTGCCGCATCGCGCACGCGCGTAGCTGGCGCCGTCCGTGAGCAGGGTTTCGCCCGCTCCCAGCGCCACTGGGTGCCTGGTCCAGAAAATGGCGTCGCCCACCCGGTAAGATACGTAGACCGGCTGGACGAAGCGGGATACCTCGGTTCGCACCTGGGCGCGTTGGAAGTCCGCGTAGTGGCGTGCCGCAACCGGGTCGGTTTCCAGGGCCCCGGTCAGTTCTTCGGCGTTGTAGGCGCCGCCCGGAATCACCGAGAACCGGTACACCGGCCGGGCCAGCCGCCTGGGGTATGCAGCCCGCGCCTGCAGTTCGGTTTCAGCAGCCACCGCCGCGTCCCCCGCGGGGCTGCCCGCTGGCGCCAGGGGAGTGGACCAGCGGGAGTGCAGGACCGCCTGGAGGCAGACTGCGCCGGCCAGTAACGCCAGAAGCAGCAGGCGCCACCGCCAACGGTTGGGCCGCGCCCTTCGCCCGGACTTTCGAGACCTGCGGGGCATGGTGCTAACCCTTCCGCGACAGCTTCCGGCCGGCGCCGCTATGGCACCACCTTGGCCACAACCTGCAACAGTTTCTCGGGGTGGAAGGGTTTCACGATCCACCCGGTTGCGCCCGCGCTCTTGCCCTGCTGCTTCTTCTCCGCCTGGCTTTCGGTGGTCAGCATCAGGACCGGTACGAATTTCCCGTTGGGCCTGGCGCGCACACAGCGGATGAATTCGATGCCATCCATTACCGGCATGTTCAGGTCGGTGATGATCAGGCTGACTCGCTGCTCTCCCAGTTTTTCGAGCGCGTCCGCCCCATCGCAACCTTCCAGAACTTCATATCCGGCCTGGCGCAGCGTATAGGCGACCATCTGGCGCACCGAGCAGGAATCGTCCACGACCAAAGCAGTCCGGGTCATGGATGCCTCACTGGCGGATTCCCTAGCTTTTCCGGAAAACCAAAGGCCATGGCGCCTCGAATGCACTGGGAACAGTCTGGGCAGCCGCCTCCAACCCCCTGGGGGCCATTGCCCGATTCACAGAGCCTTTGGTGCCACACAAACTAGGTCCCTGTTTTCAAGTATCGGCGGATTTGTCTTGAACTTGAACCCGCCCTCCCCGGGTGCTCCCGTCTCCCCATTCCCGGGCCGGCAGGTCCATCTATCCCCTGGTTCACGGGCTATCATGAAGGTGGCAGGTTCTACGATGACACTCTGGCTGCGCCGCTCGGTGGTAGGTTTCCCTTTGGCCGCCGTCTTTGCGATGGCCGGTCTGCCCGCCCAGCAAACGGGCGCCGCGCGTGAGGGTGCGGACCAATCCGGCGACGTCCGGCTGCCCAACGGGAAATTGCAGCGAGACGAAATCCTCAAGGAGGAGCACGAGCAGAATATCAAGGACGCCGCCCGGTTGACGGAATTGGCGCAGCAGTTGCAACAGGACCTCGAGAAGTACGACTACACCGTACTCTCCATGTCCACCCTGAAGAAGACCGAAGACATTGAGAAACTGGCCAGGAAAATCCGCATTCGTCTGCGCCACGATTAGCCTCCTGGCGGGTTGCGGCGCGCTGGCGCAAGGCGACCTCCCAGTGCCCGCTTCGGCGGCTCCGGCGCGGTCGCCGGCCATCGCCCTGCTGGACGCCGCCGATGCGCCGCAATGGCAGGCATGGGTTGGCGGCCTGGGATGGAAAGTCATCTCGCCCCCAGCCGCCCCCTCGGCCTCGCCCGGCGGCATCGACGCCCGCGTGCAGGCGCTGGACGCCGCCGTGGGCGACGCCATCCGCGATGCCCACGTGGACCCCGGCCGCATTTACCTGGCGGGGCGCGGCGGGGCCACCGCTTCGGTGTTCTACACCATCTCCCGCATCCCGGACCGGTGGGCCGCTGCCCTGGCGTTGGGCGGGTCGCCCGAAGCCGCCGTGACCACCGGGCGGATCTTCGCCGCCAACTTCTCCAACGTCCCGGTGCTATGGGTCAGCGCCGGGGCGGACGATCCGGAACTGGCCGGGAAGCTGCGCAAGGCGGGTGTGAACCTGGAGTGGCGCTCGTCCGCCGGCATCGCCAACGCGGCCATCCTTGAATGGCTGTCGGCACACCGGCTCGACGAGTTCCCGGCTTCCATCGATTGCGAAACCAACACCCTGGCGTTCGGCCGATGTTACTGGATCCGCATCACGCGGGACGACCCTGCGGAACACAACGACGTCCTCCCGCCCACCCGCGTGCCGCCGGGTTCGGGCGCCGCGCTGGACCTGGGCAATTTCGGCTACAAGAGGGACGACTCCGGCCCCGGCCTGCTGGTTTCCTTCCTGGGCGAGAAGTACGACGGCCCGCTGAAACTCGGAGACCGCATCGTGGAACTCGACGGCAAGCGCATCGAGAACCCCCGCCAGTACGCCGAGACGATGAATCGGTACGTGGAGAACCGGCAGGCGACGGTGATGGTGGAGCGCGGCAAGGAGCGCATTCGCCTGGAGGCCCGCATCGTCGTGCCGCGCCGCGATCCGGCCCTTACCGCGCGCGTGCAGGCCCACTTCGACGCCGCCACCCGCGAGATCGAGATCGTCAGCCGGGTGGTTGGGGAGATGCGCGTCAACATTCCACCGCACTGGGTCCCCGGCGGTCTCAACTGGAACGGCTTGTCGATAGACTCGATCGACAAGCCCGGCTGCGTTCTCCTGACCATCGAGAAGGAGTTGCTCCGCTCCGCGCCATGCCCCGCAGAATGAACGCCCGCCAGGCCGCCCGCAAAATCGCCCGAGCCCCCAGGAACGCCCGGCGCGACGCCGCCATCCGCCAGGCCATCCGCCGCATTCCGCGCGGCCGGGTGGCTACCTACGCGCAAGTGGCCGCCGCCGCCGGTTACCCCCTGCACCATCGCCAGGTGGCGCAATTGTTGCGCGCCTCGCCGCCCGGATCTCTGCCCTGGCAGCGCGTGCTGGGCGCGGGGGGCCGCATCAAGCTGCGCTACGAAGCCGGCCTGGAGCAACGCACCCGCCTGGAAATGGAAGGCGTTCGCTTCCGCGGCAAACACGTGGACATGGCGGAACATCAGTTCCGTTTCCCCGGATGGGAAGAGATCTGACCGTGGAGCTGACGGGAAACGCCTCGGCTACCCGCGTTTTGCGGGGGTTTTGGGGGTGGCGGCAGGCTTCTTCAGCCGGGTGGCGCCCAGGACACGAATCGAACCGAAAGTGCCGGGGCCGGTTTCGAGGCGGATCGTCAGGTCGTCGGCCTTGGGCTTGTATGTGTAAGCGCCCTTCTTCAAATCGACAGAGCTGAGATCGAAGGAGGACGAAACGCCTCCGTCCTGAAACGTGATCTTGCCCTTGCTGGCCGATGAAACCTCCGGCTGGGTGGCGTCCCAACGGACGGTCACTCCGCCTTCCGCCCCCTCCACGCGCAACTCAATGGAAGGCTGCTCGGAAGCGGCTGTGCCGGCGGATTCCGGCGCGACGGGCGCAGGCTCGGTGGCTACCGGCTGAACAACTACCGGCTTGGCGGCCTCGCGGCGGCTTGAGGAGATCCACAGGAAGCCGGCAGCCCCGAGCAGAAACAGCACCAGCACCATAATCATCCAACGGCCCGAACTGGACTGCTCCGGCACCTTTGAGAAGGCGAACCCCTCGAATTCCTGGGCGGGAGCCCGCACCGGTTCGGACGGAGCGCGCTGGGCAGCGGCAGGAGGCTTCGGCGGATCGATCCGCGGCTTGGCTTCCGCCGGCGGCGGTGCGGAGGCCGGGGCCCTGGGTTTGATCCTGGCTTCGGCGGCCGGCTCGGCTGGTTTGGCGACCGGCGGAGCCGGCGGCGCAGGGGTGGCGGCCCTCGGCGGCAACCTGGTTTCCGCAGCGGCAGCCGCCGGTGGTCTGGAGACGGGCGGGGCTGGAGGTGCGGAGGTAGCGGCCCCGGGAACGGTCCTGGTCTCTCCCGCGGCAGGCAGCGGCGGTTTGGAGACGGGCGGGGCTGGAGAAGCGGAGGTAGCAGCCCCGGGAACGCTCCTGGTTTCCGCGGCCGGTGGCGCCGGCGGTCTGGATACTGGCGGAGCCGGCGGCGCGGGAGTGGCGGCCCTGGGAGCCATCCTGGTTTCCGCGGCACCGGATACCGGGGTTCTAGCGACGGGCGCGGCCGGTGGGGCGGGGGTTGTGGCCCTGGGTAAAGTCCTGGTCTCCACAGCAGCCGGCTCGGGCGGTTTGAAGACGGGCGGGGCCGGCGGCGCGGAGGCTCTCGGTGCAGGCGGCGCGGGGGTGGCGATGGCGATCACCGGCGCGGGCGGGGCTTCGGGAGCCTCGGTGGAAACAAAATCATCCTCGGATGCGGGCAGGTCTGCATCGCGGATCAAACGTATGGCAGGTTGCAGCGCTTCGGTCTTTTCCAGTTCGGCCTTGGAGAACGGGAATTCCAGGTAGCTGGCTTCGCTCCGAATCCGCCCCTGCTCGCGAACGAAAATCGCTCCCTGGCAGGGTTTGCGGGTGAATGGCTTGGCGACCACGAAGATGTTGTGCTCTTCGGGGAAGAGCGAATCGAACAGCGACAGGTCTTCCTCCCGCAGCGCGCAGGTGGGGCGGACGTTGCTGCGGAAGAATCCCACCACCGTCAACCCGTCCTCTTCCTCCTTGCGCCGCGCGACCATTTCTCGCAGCGTGGCCAATTCGTCGCTGGACAGCACGAAGCTGGAACCCAGAGTGAAGGCGCATGCGACCGGCTCGTAGTCTTCGACGATCACCGACAGCGGATTGCGCGACATCACGTAGCCCAGCAGAATGCCGCCAATCTCGGAACCCCGATTGGTGATGGCGCGGAACATCTGGATGCTTTCGCGCTCCAGGCGCTCGATCAGGTCCGCGCACAGCCGCACCGACACGGTGGCCTGCTCGGGCTTCCACACGTATTGCATCCTGGTGGGATCGGTCTCAAAGATAGGCGGATTCCCGGAGGCATCCGGCCTGCCAAAGTGGCTCTCAATGACGTCGCGAATCCCCGAGAACGAGGATGCGCTCGTGAGGTCGTCGATATCCAGTGGCTCGCGGCTGAACTTAAGCCGATTGGCGCTGCGCTTCGGGGATGCCATCCATTTGTCTCATAATTGCAAGGATCTCGTCCGCGACGACCTGGTAATCCTCCAGGGCCTTCGACTTGGGATCGAAATCCGCCAAAAACTGCCGTTCCTTGTTGGACTTGACCACGGAGGTGTCGGTCCTGATGCAAGACAGCCGGGGCACGCCTGTCTTCTCGGCAATATGATCCAGCGTGTCTAGAATAACACCTGTCATCGCCAGCCGGCGGTCCACCATGACGGGCAGCATGCCCACCGTCTCCACCGGCAAATGATAACTGCTGCAGAACATGGTATTCAAGGTCTTGGCCGACTCCAGGCTGGCCATGGCCCCCTGCACGCTGAGGATCTCCATCGCCACCGGGATCAGGACGCGGCGGGTGTAGACCATGGCGCAGGTCTGGAAGAGCGTGATCGAGGGAGCCACGTCCACCAGGATCACGTCGTAATCCTGTTCGTAGCGGCTGAACATCTGCTCGAAGACAAACTCGCGGAAGCCCTGGGCCGTAATCAGGTCCTCGGCGCGAGAGGTATGCCGGTTGCTGGGCAGCACATCGATATTCGGGTGGACATGCACCAGGCACTCCTCCAGCGCGATGTGGCCTACCAGGAAATCCGAGAGATGGTACTTCGCCCGGAGGGAGATTATGGTGCCGATGGACCCCTGGGAGTCGGTGTCTATCAGCAAGACTTTCATACCCCGGTCCGCAAAGATGCGGGCGAGCACGAGTGCGGTCGTGGTCTTCGCGACGCCCCCTCTTTGATTCGCGACAACGAGACGGATCATTTGCGCACCTTCAACGTCTGCAATTGTTCTTGAGCCAGTAAGATTTCGGCCAGCGTCCATACCCGGCGACGCTTTCCGATACGACCCGCGGGCGATGCCAGAGCCCCATCCCGCAGGCGGCGGTAGAAGGTTGCACGGCTGATGCCCAGCATACTCATAGCACCGGCATCTGAAAAGCCCGAGGACGATCTGCTTTGACCTGGCACGGCAACCTAGGTGTATCTTATTGTAGTAGTCGGTAAACTGTCAAGAGAAATTAGTCTCATTCTGCAAAAATCGTCTCACAACCGCCACCTTGAATCCCCACTTCACCGGAGTGCTGGATCGAACCCAACCGACGGTCCGCCTCGGGGGGTACCCCTGGTACCCGTGCTTGTGGCTTGGGATGCCGGGCGAATAGCGACTCGGGGCGGCAAGGGTTTGAGCTGCTGGGACGGCGGAGTTTCCGCCAGGCGTGGAGCGGAGCCGTCCAACGGCTCGGTTGCGCTTGCGGCTCACTCGGATGCAGTATGTATTATGGCTTCTGTCCGGATGCCTGCTGCATGCCGGTCGATCGGCCGAGGCCGCCGGTTGGCGGGAGTGCCGCTCTGCTCAAAACGGGCGGCTCGCCGGACGGCCCTCAACGGCTTGGCAGCGCCACTTCCCATACCCGGAGCGATCCGCACTCCGCTTCACTTCCCATCGAGCTGCGTATGATGAGCAAAAACAAAGCGCCACTCAAGCCGGTCAGCCTCAGGCATCGGATCGTGGAGATTATCAGGCAGGCCATCACGTCGGGCGAACTCAACCCCGGAGACCGGATCGTGGAATTGCGCCTGGCCAAGGAACTGGGCGTCGGAAACACGGCCGTGAGGGAAGCGCTGTTCGAGCTGGAACGGACCGGCCTGGTGACGCGAATTCCCAACAAGGGCAGCTTCATCACCAAGACCACATTCGAGGACGCCCAACAGATCTTCCGCGTCAGAAAGGAACTCGAGGCCCTGGCGGTGGAGTTGGCGGTGGAGCACATGTCGGCCCCGTACCTGGACATGTTGCAGGGCCTGGTGGACGCCATGCGAACGGCCGCCGAGACCAACGATTTTGAGCGCTTCTACGAGAACGATCTGCAGTTTCACCGGACCCTCTGGCAACTGTCCCAGAACCGCTATCTGGCCGGCAGCCTGGAGACCCTGGTGGCGCCTTTGTTTGCGTTCTTCCTCATACGCACGCGCCTGGATTACAGGATCGATCTGCTGGGCAGCGCTGAACGCCACCATCAACTTCTCGACAGCATCAGGAACCGCCGCCAGGTGAGAGACAGCATGATGGCTTCCCTGGGCTCTTCCGAATCGTTCTGGGAACAGGTTGGACGCACGCCCCCCATCCCGCCGCCAGGCAACCAGCGTGGATGAGAGCGGCGCGATTCCCGGAAGCCCGCGATTTCCATCTCAGTTTCCATATGTGCGGTGGACTTGCGGAGTTGAGTCCAGCCGGCGGGTGAGCCAGCACAGCGTCGGCTGGCCACTTGCCAGTTGCCTTGACAATGAACTACCGTCGTGTATACTGCATCATGTATCGTGCACCGAATCAGAGGGTCCATAGCAGTCACTATGTCTGTGCAAGGGCGTGCAGACCGCTGAGCGCAGGGATAGAATTGGATCTGTAAAGTCGACGGAAGGAATGGGAGGCATAGAAGAATGGCTCTAAACACAGGGTCCGTACCGATGCGGTGGCCGGCCGGCCCGTTGGACATCGCACGGGGTGAAAAGGCAAAGAGCTTTTCGGCGGATGCGGCCGGGGTTCTTCGCTACTGGCAGGATCCGGCTTCACTCGGAATCGTGCAGGACACGCCGGTCAATTGCCTGGTGGTCAGTTGGGCGTCGGGTTTGCCCGCCGATGCCGGCCAGCAGGAGGCCCTGAAGCCGCTGATCGAGAAGGGCCGGCAGGCCGGACTCGGGTTCGTCGGCGTGATTGAGGGCGAAGCCAACAAGCCGGCTGCCCTGGCGGCTGCCCAAGCCGCGGGGCTTTCCGCGGTTGCCATGGAAGGCGACGCGCCGGGAAGCGCCGGCATTACGGTGGTCCCGTGGAGCAAGTCGGCGAAGGTGCGGTCGACAGCCGGTTCCCCTGTGCTGGGCATTTCAGATGGCTTGTGGCCCGGACTCCCGCAGGCCAGCGCTCAGACCGGTGGCCCGACGAATCTGCCCTGGGTCGATTCCAACGGCGCGGTTCTGCTGATCGCGCGGGCGCTGGCGCCCGGCAAGGACGTGTGGATCTGCTTCGATCCGCCGGAAACCGCCAACCTGGCTCCCGAAGCCTACCAGTTGGCGGTGGCCGATCCCGCTGCCTACGGGGCCCGGTGGGTGATCTCGCTCGACAACCAGTTGCGCGTGGACCTGACGGCCAAGAAACCGCCGGCCTTGGATGCGTGGAAGAAGGTCGTGGGCACGCTGGCTTTCTTCGAGAAGCACCCCCAGTCCAGGACTTATGAGCCGGCAGGCCCGCTGGCGGTGGTATCGAATTTCGCCGGGCCGGACTACGATGCGGGCGAAGAAGCGATCAACCTGTTTCCCCGCATCCGCCAGCCGTTCCGGGTGATGGCGCGGTCGCGGGCCGGAAGCGCCTCTTTCGCCGGGTTGCAGGCGATTTACTACGTCGATCGGGACACGCCCAGCCGCACCATGCTGCGGGAGTTGAGCCTCTTCGCGCAGGGTGGAGGCACCGTCTTCGCGCCGTCCAACTACCCGGGCGTGGAGGGCACGCCGGTCACCACCGAACCCTACCTTCTTTTCAACATTCGGGCCGTAGGAAAAGGCCGCCTGGCGATATGCAAGGAAGATCAGCCCGACCCCTACGACGTGGTCGCCGACATTCAGAACATCATCAGCCACCGCAACGATGTGCTGCGTCTGTATAACGCTCCGTCCATGAATTTCTTCTACCAGGCTTCCGCGCAAGGCGGCCAGGGAGTGATCCACTTGTTGAACTACTCGCGCCGGCCCGGCAGCGATGGGCCGCTGTTCTACGTGAAGGAGCGGCATAAGTTGGCCCGCCTGGTGAGTCCCGAACTCGCCTCGCCGGCGGAGCTGGCATGGGCTCCCCAGGAAGCGGGTGGGTTCGAATTGTTTTTGCCGAAGCTGGCCGTGTATGGCGCCGTCGAGCTGGAGAATTAGCAGGCGTAAGGAGACCGCTATGAGACAACACTTGACTAGGAGAGAGTTGCTGGCGGGAGCCGGCATCGGCGCCGGCGTCCTGCTGGCGCCCGGATTGAGCCGTGCCGCCGTCGCCAAGCCGGGGCGGGTCGCCGTGGCCCGCTGCAAAACCTATGGACCCGAACTGGTCCCCGCCATGGCGAAAATGTTCGACCAGATTGGCGGCCTGGGCGGGCTGGTGAAGGGCAAGACGGTCGCGATCAAGATCAACCTCATCGGCGTGCGCTGGCAGCGGCTGGGCAACGCGCCCATGGAGGAGACTTTCTGGACGCACCCGCGCGCCATCGGAGCGGCGGTGTCCCTCATCGGCAAGGCGGGCGCGAAGAAGATCCGCGTGGTGGAAGGCCCCTGGTCGACCCCCGAGACCCTGGAAGAGGTCATGTTGTCGATGAACTGGAGGCCGCAGGATATCCTGAACGCCGCCGACAACGTGGAATTCGAGAATACCAATTACCTGGGGCGAGGGAAGAAATACTCGCGGTTCATGGTGCCCGCCGGCGCCATGATATACCCCGGCTACGACCTGAACCATTCCTATGAGGATTGCGACGTCTTCGTTTCCTTCGCCAAGCTGAAGGAACACGCCGCCACCGGCGTCACCCTCTCGATGAAGAACGTCTACGGAACCACTCCCATCACCATTTACGGCGAGGGCGCGGGCGTGGACGAACCCAGCATACGCCCGCACGGCGGACGCGGCGGCACGTTCCACTTCGCGCGCCGCCTGCCGTCCAAGAGCGCGCCGCAGCAGATAGACATGAGTCTGCCGAAGGACGCCGGCTACCGGCTGCCGCGCATCATCGCCGAGCTGAACTCGGCGCGGCCGGTCCACCTGGCGATCATCGACGGCGTCAAGAGCGCCACCGGCGCGGAGACCAATTACGGAAGCCGGCCTCAAGCCGCGGTGAATCCTGGAGTGCTGATTGCCGGAACCAACGCCGTGGCGACCGATGCCGTGGCCATGGCCGTGATGGGATTCGACCCCATGGCGGATCGCGGGAAGGCTCCGTTCGCCAATTCCGACAGCATGCTGCACCTGGGCGAGAACCTGGGAGTGGGGCTGCGCGACCTCACCAAGAACGACATCGCCGGGGTTCCGATCTCGGAAGTCGTCTTCGACTACACCGCCGTCCGCGACAGGATTCTGGCGGAGCGGAAGAAGGCCTGACAAGAGCACGGCACGGCACAGATGAACACAGATAAACACAGATTCGGGAGATGTGTGTCATCTGTGTTTATCTGTGTTCATCTGTGGCATGGATGGTCTCTCCCGGCGGCCCAGCAGCCGGAACTGCTACGGCTCGAAAAGAACGGCGACGCCATGGGCGCCACGTACTCCGTAGTCGTCTACGGGAGCGACGGGGCCAAGATGGATGCGGCGGCGGACGCGGCTCTCGACGAGGTGTCGCGGCTGGACGCCATGCTTTCCAATTACCGGGCCACGAGCGAGTGGAGCGAGGTGAATCGCCGCGCCGCGGTTGCGCCCGTTCGTGTGTCGCCGGAGCTGTTCCAGTTGCTCTCGGCCTGCGTCGAATACAGCCGCGAGAGCGAAGGCGCCTTCGATATCAGCGTGGGCCCGCTGATGAAACTGTGGGGATTCTACAAAGGCTTCGGCCGTCTGCCGCAACCGGCGGAGGTGAGCGAGGCCATCGGCAAAATCGGCTACCGGCACATCCACCTGGACGCGGCCGCGAGCACGGTTTCCTTCGACCGCCCGGGAGTGGAGTTGGATCCCGGCGGAATCGGCAAAGGCTACGCCGTGGACCGCATGGTGGACGTGTTGCGGCGGCGCGGCTTCGGGATCGCCCTGGTGGCGGCTTCGGACAGCAGCATTTACGGAATGGGCGCGCCGCCCGGCGAGCCGCGAGGCTGGCGGGTGAACATCAAGGACCCGCGCAACGGGCGCCGCACGGCGGCCGAGGTGTACCTGAAGGACATGTCGCTCTCGACCTCCGGCACGTCCGAAAAGTTCTTCCGCGCCGAGGGCCGCGTGTACGCCCACATCATGGACCCGCGCACCGGCTACCCGGCGCAAGGCACCCTGGCGGTTTCGATCATGTCCCCGCGCACCATCGACAGCGAAGCCTGGGCCAAGCCGTATTTCGTCAACGGGCGCCAGTGGACGGAGAAGCACAAGCCGGCGGAATTCAAAGTGTTTTTCTGCGAGGACAAAGCGGATCAGCCATGCGCGTGGCTGCCGTGAGACGGCGTTTTTGATGCCCGGCGGCTGCGGCCATACTGGATGGGCCCCTGGAGTTCAACCGGGATCGGAGCGCCTCGTATGAGCGGATGTCGCTTACCCCGCCGCCTGGTCCATCACCCATTCCGCGAATAGCGCCGTCGATCCGCTGGACACCGGGTCGCGGCCGTCCAGCACCGCATTCGTGAAATCCTCGATGCAGGGGAAGTGCAGGTTGGCCGGCGCGGGGATGCTCTCGACGCCGCCGGGGTATACCAGCTCCGGGCCGTTCAGCGGCGTGAGATCGAGTTCGCCATCGGTGCCGCGGATTCGAAACTCGTCGCGGGGAACGCGCGAGTGCCAGCGCACATCCACCATCGTTCGCACGCCGCCATGGTGCTCGGTGAGCACGGTGGCGTTGTCCTCCACGTGGATGGGGTGAACCAGCGTGGAGAGATGGCCGCTCACGCGGCGCGGCTCGCCGAAGAGGTAATTCATCAGGTCGATGCGATGGCTGGCGATATCGCGCAAGGGGCCGTGCCCGGCCATGGCGGGGTCGATGAGCCAGGCGCGGAAGCCATCCTCGGGATAGAACCAATCGTGGGAAGTGGCTTCGGCGAACACCGCGCGGCCGATGGCGCCGGAAGCCAGCAGTTGCCGGGCGCGCAGAACCTTGGGATAGAGCCGCCGGTAGTAGGAGATGCCCAGCGTGCGGCCGGCTTCCAGGGCCGCGTCCTGCATGCTCAGGGCCTCGGCGTAGTTCAGCGCCATGGGCTTCTCGCACAGCACGTGGCAGCCCGCGCGCAGGGCGGCGATGGTCTGCGGGGCGTGCAGGAATACCGGCGTTGCGACGTAGACCGCGTCGGCGCCGCTCTGCTCCAGGGCCGATCCCAGATCGGTCCATGCGGGCGCCTGGTATGCGGCGGCCTTGCCGGGGTCGCGGGTGACGATCCCCACCAGGCGGCTGCGCGGGGACGCCAGGATGCCGGGGATGACGCGTTTGGAGGAGATATCGCCAATGCCGATCGCCAGCCACCGAAGCTCGCCCGCGCCGCTCATACTTCCAGGATAACCGGCATGATCAGCGGGCGCCGGGAGGTTTCCTTGACGATGAAGCGCTTCAGGTCAGCGCGGATTTTCTCCTTCATGACGCCCCAGTCGGCCTTCTCTTCCTGGTTGGAATTCTCCAGCGTGCGGGCCACCACCTGGCGGGCGTTAGCCAAAAATTCGGAGCCGTCGTCCATGGCGGCGGCGAAACCGCGGCTGACGATTTCGGGGACGCTTTCCATGCGGCCGGTCTGGCGGTTGATGGCGATGATGGGCAGCACAATGCCGTCTTCGGAGAGATGGCGCCGGTCGCGGATGACCACTTCCTGGACCACGTCGTCGACGGTGCCGCTGTCGATGCACACGCGGCCCACCGGGACGCGGCCGTTCTTGCGCGCGCCGCGGTGGTCCAGTTCCAGGATCTCGCCGGACTCCATGATGAAGCTCTCTTCCATGCCGGCGAAGCGCAGGTGCTCGGCCAGGCGGGCGTGCTTGGCGAGCTGGCGGAACTCGCCGTGGATGGGCATGAAATAGCGCGGCCGCACCAGGTTGAGCACCAGCTTCATCTCCTCCACGCTGGCGTGGCCGGAGACGTGCAGCGGCGGGTTCATGCTGCCGTAGAGCACGTCGGCCCCGCGGCGGGCCATGTGGTCGATCATGCGGAAGATGGACTTCTCGTTGCCGGGAATGATGCGCGAGCTGAGAACCACGGTATCGCCGGGGTCGATGGAGATGTGCTTGTGGTTGTCGACGGCCACGCGCGCCAGCGCGCTCATGGGCTCGCCCTGGGTGCCGGAGATGAGCACGGCGACCTTGTCGGGCGGCAGGCCCATGGCGTCCTGCGGGCGCAGCAGGATGCCGTCGGGGATGTCGAGCAGGCCAAGCGAGTGGGCGATCTCGGTGACCGAGCCCATGCTGCGCCCGACTACGGCCACGCGGCGGCCGCACTCGCGGGCCAGATCGAGGACCAGTTGGACGCGGTGTATGGAGGAGCTGAAGCAGGCCACCAGCACGCGGCCCGAGGCGCGGTTGAAAATCTCCTCCATGCGCGGGCGGACGGCGCGCTCGCTCTCGGTGTACCCGGGGCGGTCGGAGTTGGTGGAATCGCTGAGCAGCAGGAGGACGCCGCGCTTGCCGTAATCGGCGAGCGTATGGAGGTCGAAAAGCTCGTTGTCGGTGGGAGTGGGGTCCACCTTGAAATCCCCGGTGTGGATGATGACGCCGATCGGCGTGGTGATGGCCAGGGCCACCGCGCTGACGATGGAGTGGGTGACGTGTATGAACTCGATGCGGAAGGGGCCGATCTCGATGATCTGCTTGGGCTGGATGGGGATTAAGCGGGGCTCCTGTTCGAGTTCGTACTCCTCCAGGCGGCGCTCCACCAGGGCCAGGGTGAAAGCCGTGCCGTAGACGGGAACGTCGATTTCACTGAGGAGATACGGCACGGCGCCGATGTGGTCTTCGTGGCCGTGGGAGAGCAGCAGGGCGCGGACGCGGGAGTGATTCTCCTTGAGGAACGTCAGGTCGGGCATGACCAGGTCGACGCCCAGCAGCTCGGCTTCGGGGAACATCATGCCGGAATCGATGACGATGATGTCGTCGCCGTACCGGAGGGCGGTCATGTTCATGCCGAACTCGCCCAGGCCGCCTAGGGGAATCACCTGCAACTTGTGGTCGGTCATGGAGGGAAGTACCAGTGTAGCGCGATGGGGCGCCGGACAGCCAGACCGCCGGCGACAGGGACTCTCCCAGGGGTCGCGGCCCCGGGCTTTGGACGGCGTAACTCCAATATCTGCTTCAAAATAGAAATGCTCACCCCGAAGGGTGAGCATTCGATCCCTGTTCTACCAGGGTGATGTTCAATGGGAGAATCAGTCCCGACGGAATCGCAACCGTCGAAACTTTGTAGTTGGATCTTATTTCCCTGCGGCTCTCAAGTCAAGCGAAAATCCAGGGCAAAATTTTCGGTCGTAAGCTACTCGTAGCGGGTGACTTGCGCGATCCAGAGGTTTTCCACAGGTAATGCACCAAGGCCCAAAAGCTTCCAGCGAAACCTGAGGATTTCAGTATAAGTCACACAAAATACTATACTTATTAGAGCGTGCGCGGTCACTTCAAGCGCAGCGTGATGACGGTATTGGCGTCGGGATCCCGTCCGCCACGGCGCTGGAAGGCCCGCACCACGCCCGCTCCAAGCCCGCCTACGAGCGTGATCGCGAGCACTATCCCAATGAGAATGAAGATATTTAGCACCAGGAGTCCGGGGTTGTCCAGCCGTGTGGGAATGTGCTCGGGAATGGTGACTTTGGCCTGGTAACGGATCTGGTCGAGCAAACTGCGGGAAAAATCGACATCCGCGCCGGCAGGCAAGGTCACAGCCACCAGAGACAGCGAACGGAGGGTGGCGAGGCCCGCTGTCTCAAACTTGGGGACCTCCAGCATGGCGATCTGGGGGGTAGGGTAGTTGAAGACCGCCAGCGTGACGTCTCCTTTGGAACTGTGGAAAACCGCCGATTGGACTTCCGCGCCCAAATCGAAACCGGCCGCCGAAACCGGGATTCCCGGCAGGAAGGCCTGCAACCCGGCCGGTCCGGTGACATAGCGCTCGCTGTTGGGAACCAGCCCCTTTTCGGGGAGGTAAAGGACCGGCAGGGCGGTGCGGTCGGCCCGCGGAAGGGTTGCGAGAACGGCCTGCAATTCGGATTTGGAGGGCTTGTAGCCATCGAAGACCAGCAGGTAGTCTCCGTGAGCCACCAGTAGGCCGCCGGGCGTTTCCGCGGCCAGCGGGGCGGCTTTGGAGGGCCTTGACGAAACCGGCCGCTGCCAGTAGAAGGCCGCCATGGCGGCGGTGGAATCGGCGAGATGGTACGCCACAGCCGGGAAGGCCGGCATGCCCGGGCGGACGTAGCTCGCCGAGTCGGTGTCCTTCAGGCCGAACTCCTTCCAGATATCGGCGGAGCCAGAGAGAGCCGGTGGCGCCGCGGCATCGTGCCGCTGGTAGGGGCCAATGGCATTCGGCAAAATGGCGGCCGCGGCCAGCCCCGGCAGGAGCGCGAGAGCGAGCGAAAGTCTCATCTTCACCATTGGACTCCGATGGGGGGTATAGGGTTGCCGGTCATCCCGCGCCGTGGCATCTTTTGAACTTCTTGCCGCTGCCGCAGGGGCACGGGTCGTTGCGGCCGACCTTCTGGCCGACGGTGACGGGTTGCGCGCTGGTCGAGCCGTCGCCACCGACAAACTGCAGATCCTGCAACTCTTTCTCCTTCTTGCGCTGGATGTTGCGCGTGAAGTCCTCCATCTGGGTCTTGGCGGCCTGGCGCTGCTGTTCGCCGGGATCGGGGCGGGCCGGTTCGGGCTCGGCCGACGGCTCCTCGTCCTCGTCGGGGTACGGCCCGGCCGGAGCCGTGCCGTGGCTCACCTGCAGGAAGAACAGGTAGCGGACGGTCTCGTCCTCGATGCGGTCCATCATGGCGGTGAACAGCTCGTAGGACTCCTTCTTGTACTCCACCAGCGGGTCCTTCTGGCCGTAGGCGCGATTGCCGATGCCCTGCTTGAGCTCGTCCATCGACAGCAGGTGGTCCTTCCACTGGTTGTCGATGACCTGGAGCATGACGATGCCCTCGGTCCGGCGCATGATGTCGGCGCCCACCAGCTCTTCCTTCTCCTGGTACTTCCGCTGCAGGCTCTCGACGATCACGTCGCACATGTCGTCGGCGCTCATGGTGGAGATTTCGTGGAGGTCGATCCTGTGGCCGAACTGGGTGACGATGTCGTTGCGCAGCGTGGCCAGGTCCCAGGTGTCGGGGTGCTTGTCGTTGGGGCAGCGCATGTCGATGAACTGGCCCACGATGCCGCGCACCATGTCCATGACCCGCTCTTTCTGGTCGATGCCTTCCAGCAACTGGCGGCGCATGCCGTAGACCGCCTGGCGCTGCTTGTTGTTGACGTCGTCGTACTCCAGCAGGTGTTTGCGGGCCTCGAAGTTCTGCGCCTCCACCTGTTCCTGGGCGGCGGCGATGCGCTTGGTGATGAGCCGGCTTTCGATGGGCACGTCCTCTTCCATGCCCAGGCGGAGCATGAGGTTCTGCATGCGCTCGCCGCCGAAGATGCGCAGCAGGTCGTCCTGCAGCGAGAGGAAGAAGCGCGAACTGCCGGGGTCGCCCTGGCGGCCGGATCGCCCGCGCAACTGGTTGTCGATGCGCCGCGATTCGTGGCGTTCGGTGGCCACGATGTAGAGGCCGCCCAGCGCCACCACCTCGTCGTGTTCGGCGTCGGTCTGCGCCTTGAAGCCGGCGAAGAGATCGTCCCACTTCTCGCGCGGCACGCGGTAGAACTGGTCGTGGTGGGTGAAGAAATAGAAATGCTCGTCGGCCACGTACTGGGCTTCGGATTCGTTGAGACGCTCGGCCAGCTTTTCCTTGAGGCAGGCGTCCTTGGTCATGAACTCGGGGTTGCCGCCCAGCAGGATGTCGGTTCCGCGGCCGGCCATGTTGGTGGAGACGGTGACCGCGCCCTTGCGCCCGGCCTGGGCCACGATGGAAGCTTCGCGTTCGTGATTCTTGGCGTTGAGGACTTCGTGGCGCACGCCCATGCGCTTGAGGATGGCCGACAGCCTTTCGGACTTCTCGACCGAGATGGTGCCGACCAGCACGGGCTGCCCGGTTTCGTTGGCCCGCTTGATCTCGGTGGCGGCGTTGCGGAACTTCTCGATCTCGGTGCGGTACACCACGTCCGGGTTTTCCCGGCGGATCATGGGCATGTTGGTGGGCACCACGGTGACGTCGAGCTTGTAGATCTTCTGGAACTCGGCCGCTTCGGTCTCCGCCGTGCCGGTCATGCCGGCCAGCTTCTTGTACATGCGGAAGTAGTTCTGGAAGGTGATGGTGGCCAGGGTCTGGTTCTCGCGCTGGATCCTCACGCCTTCCTTGGCTTCCACCGCCTGGTGAAGGCCGTCCGACCAGCGGCGGCCGGGCATGAGACGGCCGGTGAATTCGTCCACGATGATGACTTCGGGGCCTTCGTCGCCGTCCTTGATGACGTATTCGCGGTCGCGCTGGTAGAGCACATGGGCCCGCAGGGCCTGCTGCACGTGGTGGTTGTACTCGATGTTGCCGGCGTCGTACAGGTTGCCGATGCCGAGCAGCCGCTCCACTTTGAGCACGCCCTCCTCGGTGAGCGCCGCGGTCTTGTGCTTTTCGTCGATAGTGTAATCCCCGGTAGTGTATTTCTCGCCGGGCTCCCGGCCTTCGATCACCTCGCCGCGCACCAGTTTGGGGATGATGCGGTTGATTTTGTAGTACTTGTCGGTGGACTCTTCGGAAGGGCCGGAAATGATGAGCGGCGTGCGGGCTTCGTCGATAAGGATGGAATCGACTTCGTCGACGATGGCGTAGTGGTGGCTGCGCTGCGTGCAATCCTCCAGGCGGAACTTCATGTTGTCGCGGAGGTAGTCGAAGCCGAATTCGTTGTTGGTGCCGTAAGTGATGTCGGCGCCGTAAGCGTCCTTGCGTTCGCGGTCGTCGAGATCGTGGACGATCACGCCCACGCGCAGTCCCAGGGCTTTGTAGAGGCGGCCCATCCACTCGGAATCGCGTTTGGCCAGGTAATCGTTCACCGTGACCACGTGCACGCCCCGGCCTTCCAGCGCGTTGAGATAGGAAGGCAGGGTGGCCACCAAAGTCTTTCCTTCACCGGTCTTCATTTCGGCGATTTTGCCGCTGTGAAGCACCATGCCGCCCATCAACTGAACGTCGAAATGGCGCATTTTGAGGACGCGCCGGCCGGCCTCGCGGACCACGGCGAAAGCTTCCAGCAGAAGATCGTCGAGGGTGGCGCCCTGGGCCAGCCTTTCCCTGAACTCGATGGTTTTGGCGGCCAGGGCGGCATCGGAAAGCTCGCGCATGGCAGGTTCCAGATCGTTGATGGCAGCCACTTTGGGCTGCATGCTCTTGATCTCGCGCTCTGTCTTGGTGCCGAAGACTTTCGCCAGGAGGGTGTCGACAATCATGAATTAGGTCTCGTTACGGGGGGAAGTCCGCAGTTCTCATTTTAGCGCGGAAAGACTCCGCAAGCCGCTTTCGGGCGGCGCTTCGCCCTCCGTGAAGACGGGCGGCGCCACTCCGCGTTAGCTCTTGAAAAACTGTCCGATGGCCCGGGTGGCCTGCCGGATGCGGTGGTCGTTCTCCACCAGGGCGAACCGCACGTGGCCTTCGCCCATGGGGCCGAAACCGATGCCCGGGGACACGGCCACCTGCGCCTTTTCGAGCAGCAGCTTGGAGAACTCGAGCGAGCCCATGGCGCGGAAGCGTTCGGGGATGGGCGCCCAGACGAACATCGATCCGCGCGGCTTCTCCACCGGCCAGCCGGCGCGGTTCAATCCATGGATCAAAACGTCGCGGCGCTTCTGGTAGGTGGCGCAGATCTTCCGGGTATCCTCTTCGCATTCCCGCAGCGCGATAATGGCGGCGATCTGCACCGGCTGGAAGACGCCGTAGTCCAGGTAGCTCTTGATGCGCGCCAGCGCGGCGATCACGCGCGCGTTGCCCACGCAGAACCCCACCCGCCATCCCGCCATGTTGTAGCTTTTCGACATGGAGAAGATCTCCACCGAAAACTCCTTGGCGCCTTCCACCTGCAGAATGCTGGGCGGCCTGAAGCCGTCGAATCCCAGGTCGGCGTAGGCGAAATCGTGGATGATCAGGGTTCCGTGGCGGCTCGCCATGCGCGCGATTTCGCGGAAGAAATCCAGGTCCACGCACAGGGTGGTGGGGTTGTGCGGGAAGGAGATCAGCAGGAACTTGGGCTTGCGCGCGGCCGTGCGGTAGAGGTCTTCGAGCCCGCTGAGGAAGGTGGCGGCGTCGGGCATCGGCAGCATGCGGGCGTCGCCGTCGGCCATGATCACGCCGTACTGGTGGATGGGATACGCGGGGTTGGGGGAAACCACCACGTCGCCCGGACCGACGGCCGCGAACAACAGGTGCGCCAGGGCGTCCTTGGCGCCGATGGTGACGATGGCCTCGCGCTCCGAATCCAGTTCCACGCCGTAGTTGTTGCGGTAGCGGCGCACGATCTCCTCGCGCAGCCTGGGAATCCCGCGCGACTGCGAATAGCGGTGGTTGCGCGCGTTCCTGGCGGCTTCGACGAGCTTGTTGACCACCACGCGGGGCGTGGCGCCGTCCGGATTCCCCATGCCGAGATCGATGACGTCGATTTGCGCCGCCCTTGCCTTGGCGCGCATCTCGTTGATGACGGCGAAGACGTAGGGCGGCAGCTTCTGAATACGGTAGAACTCTTCGGAATTTTCAGGCATTCTGCCCATTGTACCGTGCGCAGGCGCGGCATCCGCCGCGCCCCCTACCAGGCTGCGAACTGGCGCGCCTTGCGGAACACCTCCAGCAGCATCGATTCCGTCAGCTTGCCGGTGGAGGTGTTCTGCTGGCTGGGGTGGTAGGAGCCGATCAGGCAGGGGTATCCCGGCGCGGTGGTGTAGTCGCGGTTGTGGCCGAACGGGAAGGGCGCGCGGCTGGCGATGGCGCGGCGGGCTTTGAGGACGTCCAGGTAGCTGTCGAAAGCGATCTTGCCCAGCGCCACCACCACCCGCACGTTGCCCAGCAGGTCGAGTTCGCCCTCCAGGTACCCGCGGCAGTTGCCGATCTCCTCGGGCGTGGGCCGGTTGCCGGGCGGCGCGCAGCGCACCACGGCGGTGATATAGAGGTCGGTGAGCGTGAGCCCGTCCTCGCGGGAAGTGCTGGTGGGCTGCGAGGCCAGTCCGCACTGGTGAAGCACGCGGTACAGGATGTCGCCCGACCGGTCGCCCGTGAACATGCGGCCGGTGCGGTTGGAACCGTGGGCGCCGGGAGCCAGTCCGGCCACCAGGATGCGGGCCTGGGGATCGCCGAAGGAAGGCACCGGTTTGCCCCAGTAGTCGCAATCGCGATAGGCGCGGCGTTTCACCTCGGCGATCCGGGAACAGTGCGCGCGGAGGCGCGGGCACAGTTCGCAGCCGGCGATCCGGGATTGCAGAATCTGCAGTTGCGGGTATGCGGAATGGGGGGGATTCTGCCGATTCATGAGGTGTGGGCTTGTACCCGCATGTTAGAATGTGGGAAATCGACTTGACGAATAACTGTAGGATACTTCAAAATCAAGAAGTCCGGCTGCTCCGGCCGGGCCTTTCGATTCGCGCTCTGGCTCAGCATTGTTTGCCTTCCGCCCTCATGGATACTTCTATATGATGGGTCTGCGCAACCTCTTGACGTTGGGAAGACTGAGGATCGGCTGGATCGGGCTGATTCCAATTCTGGCCGCCGCCGCTGTCTCTCCGGCCGGCCAGGTCAAGGCCAAACCCAAGGCCCATCCCCACGTTGCGCCGCGCGTTGCCATTTCCCGAAGCCGAATGCTGCCCGCCGCCGCCGTGGAGGCAGCCGTGGCGGCCAAGCCCGCCGCGCAGGTTCCCGCGCCGGCGGCGGTGGCCATGGGGCCGAAGCCTCTGCCGCCATTGCCTCCGCCGGTCATTCGCGGCGGTCCCTGGACCGAGCCGACCTACGCCGATTCCACCGAAGGCGACAACCTGGATTTCGAAGACCTGGATGTCCGCCGGGCCGCCGTGGCGGCGCTGGGGCCGTACAACGGTTCGGTGGTAGTGGTGGACTCGGGCACCGGGCGGGTGCTCTCGATGGTGCACCAGAAGATCGCCCTCAGCGCCGGCTTTCAACCGTGCTCCACCATCAAGATCGCGGTCGCCCTGGCGGGGTTGAGCGAGAAGATCATCCAGCCCGCCAACAAGCTGCGCCTGGAGGGGCTCGGCCGCATGGACCTGACCTACGCCCTGGCGCACTCCAACAATCTCTATTTCTCCACGCTGGGGGAACAGCTCGGTTTTCAGAAAGTGAGCTACTTCTGCCACCTGTTCGGATATGGCGAGAAGGCCGGGTTGAACATTGCCGGCGAGCGCCCCGGGCGCTATCCGTCGGCGCCTCCCGAGAACGGCGGGGTAGGCATGCTCACCAGTTTCGGGGAGGAGATTCAGCAGACCCCTCTGGAACTGGCGGCGCTGCTGAGCGCGGTGGCCAATGGCGGGACGCTGTACTACCTGCAGTATCCGCGCACCGCCGCCGAAGAGGCCGCCTTTGTGCCCTACGTGAAGCGCCGGCTGGACATCGGCCGTTGGATTCCGATCCTCGAACCGGGCATGCGCGGAGCGGTGGATTTCGGCACCGCGCACCGGGCTCGCGAAGACGCGCCGATCGCCGGCAAGACGGGCACGTGCACTGACTCCAGGAACACCCACCTGGGGTGGTTCGGATCGTATAACGAAACCGGCAAGCGCAAGCTGGTGGTGGTGGTGCTGCTGACCGGTGGCCGGCCCGCTATCGGCCCGCTGGCGGCGGGCATTGCCGGCGATGTGTACCGCCGGCTGGAGCAGGTGAAGTACTTCGACGGCAAGGACTTGGGATCCGCCGGCGCGGCGGCCTCCACGCACGCCGGGCTGCGTCTGAATTCCACCCCGATGTGCTGCGCGAAGTAGGGAGGGTCACTGCCGTTCCAGGCAGGCGAACAACTCCTGGTAGAACTCGGGATGGCACTTCCAGGTCTGGGCGGTGATCAGTTTTCCATCCCGCACGGCGGGCTTGGGGGTATAGACTCCGCCCCCGCGCTCGACTTCGATCCGCACATGGTCGTGGCAGGTGACGGTGCGGCCCTGGATCAGGCCGGCCGCGATGAGTATCTGAATCCCGTGGCCAATGGCGCAGATGTACCGGTCGTGTTGGGCGAACTCGCGCACCAGCGAGAGCAGGCTGGGGTTGTTGCGCAGGTACTCGGGGGCGCGTCCGCCCAGCAGGATCACGCCGGCGAACTCCCGCGCGGCTACCGCGGTTATGGCGACGTCGGCATCCAGGGAGTGGCCCTGGCGTTCGATGTAGGTTTCCCAGGTGGGTTCGAAGTCGTGGAGAACCATGTGCAATCGCCGCCGCGACGGCGCTGCGACCACCGGTTCCCAATGGGCTTCCCGCAAGCGCTGGCAGGCATACAAGGCTTCATAGCTATCCCCGCCGTCGCCCGTCACCACCAACACTCGTCTGCTCATGACAGCCTCCGTGTGAGACACAATAGCAGCAGGTAACAATAGACAGTATGCCCGATTTCGCGGCCCGGGCGCTGGAGAGTTGGCTCTCGCGGTACCAACCGTACGGCTGGGTTTAGCTGGTGGAGGGTCGGCCGAACCGGCGCCGGGCCCGGCGCTCGGTGAACGAAGTGCCGCAGGCGATGGAGCAAGCCTGCGGACTCAATCTCCAGCGGGCTTGGGCGCCGGTTCACTGGGCGGGACGCTGCGGGCAGCGCCCAGCTTCTTCATGATGGCCTCCACGTATTCCCTGGTTTCCTGGATGTCGGGCAATCCGCCGGCCTGGTCCACCGCCGCCGGTCCGGCGTTGTAGGCGCCCAGGGTTTTCGACAGGTCGCCTTTGTACCTCTCCATCAGTTGTTTCAGAAACCTGGCGCCCGCCGAAACGCTCTCTTTCGGGTCGAAGGGGTCCGTCACACCCAGATCCCGCGCGGTGTCGGGCATCAGTTGCATGAGGCCCTGCGCGCCCTTGGACGAAACCGCGCAGGGGCGGAATCCGGATTCCCGCTCCATCACCGCGCGCAAGAGCTCGGGCTGGATCTCCTGGGCCTTGGCGGAGGCTTCTATGAGGGGCGCTACTACGGCATCCCCCAGCGGTTCGCAATCGGCTGGCGGAGCGGCGGGCTCGTCCACCTCCGGCGGCGCAGGCTCCGCTGGCGGCGCAGGCTCCGCTGGCGGAGGACGGTCCCCCGGCGGTGCGGGTTCCACTGGCGGCGCAGGCCCCCCGGGCATGAGCCACGTCCCAGCGGTCTCGGCCTGTTGGCGCGCGGCCTTGCGCTGTTCTTCGACGGCCCGGCGCTGTTTCTCGATGGAGGCGCGCATGGCTTCGGCCGGGGACAGCGCGGGCGCCGGTGGGGCGGGTTCGGCTTTGGGAGCGACGGCCGGGACGGTCCCGCCGGGCGGAGTGGGCTGCGGCGCCGGGAGCGGCGCGGCCGGCTGGGCTTGGGGAGCGGCAATGGCGGGGGCGGAGCTGGCTGGTGGCGTCCCGGCGGGCGAAGCGGCCTGGGGTGCGGGTGGCTGCGCCGCCGGCTGTTGGGCCAGCGCGGCCGAGACCGCCAGGACAAGGATCCATCTCATCAGGAATCTTATCGGCAGAATCGGCGGGAAACTTCAGCCCCGGCGGCACACCGCGTTTCCGCCATCTCCGGCCGATAAGAGAAGATAGTGACAGTCACCGGAATCTCCGGCCTGGGTTGGGGAGCCACAACAAGCAACTCGAGCGCAGTTGCGCCCCGCCTGCCAGGCATCAATAAGTTGACAGCCCAACAGAAGGCCGCGGTTGCCCAGTTGAAATCCACCGACCGACACGTGCGCGCGCACGAGCAGGCCCACCTGGCAGCGGCGGGACCCTACGCCAAAGGCGGCCCTTCCTACACCTACGCGATCGGGCCGGATGGCAATCTGTACGCCGTGGGCGGCGAAGTCACCCTGGACGCCTCACCCGATCCTTCCGACCCGCAGAAGACCATCGAAAAGGCCCGCACCGTGGAGGCTGCCGCCAATGCCCCGGTAGACCCGTCCAGCCAGGACCGCAGGGTGGCCGCGCAGGCCGCCGCCATGGAGCAGGCCGCCCAGCAGCAACTGGACGACCAGAAGCAATCCTCCCCCTACGGCCAGCCAGATCCCGTGCCGGCCGGCCAGTTGATCTCGGAAATCCTGTAGCCGCCCGACGGCGGAATCCCCCACCGCCTAGGCCGGTTTGGGCTCGCTCGCAACGCCGAAGGATTGCAGCGCCAGGTAGCTGAGGCCGAAGCGCCGGATGTTATCCAGTTGCCGCTCGAATTCGTTCTGGTGTCCCTCTTCGTCGGCCACCAGGTGCTCGAAGAGCTGCTTGGATACCGCGTCGGCGTTCGCCCCGCAGGCCTGCGCGGCGGCGTTGTAGTCGCGCGCACTCCCCTGTTCCATGTCGATTGCCTTGGCGAGCATGGCGGAGGGATCGGGGATCGGCTCGACCGCCGCGGACGCCGCCATCGCCACATCGCCCTTCAGAAACAGAATCCGCTCGGCCAGGGTTTCCACGTGGCCCATTTCCACAATCGCGGTGCGCTTGAAAAGATTGGCCAGGGGCGCAAAGCCCTGATCGTCCAGATGGAAGTGGAAGTACATGTACTGGTGAACCGCCGCCAGTTCGTCCGCCACGGATTTGTTCAGCAACTCGATGCTCTTTTCGCTGTTCACGACAATCGCCTCCGCCTGCCATTTTAACCCGCATTTTCGTTCCGACTGGTTACCGATAACCTCCGGATGGCCCCCAGCGCCCCATCTTGGACTTTGCGGGCACGGTGACAACCCGGCCTTGCGGGACCGAAGACGGCTCCCGGAGCAAAGAATGCAGGTTGCAGGCTCAAGCGACGGCAGTTCGGTTTATACTGGACGTGACCGGAAAGTCCAAAACGGTAATTCCGCATGAAACCACTACGCAAAGGAGTGCGGGTTCCGCTCCTTGCCGGCGTCTTCATCCTGGTGTGTTTCTTCGGTGGCTGCATGGATGTTCACCCGCCCATACTTTCCCAGGAGGACGCCAGGGCTGCGTCTGCTTTGATAAGGGCTGTTCTGCCGAAAGGCATGAATGTCGTAGAACAGCAGCGGCGTCTGCCCACGAAAGACGAGATGCGAGCCTATCGGCCGCCATTCATCCTTATGGGCGTGGACGGCGAAGGGGCCTTCAGTGAGATCCTCGATGAATCTAGCGCCTTCATAAAGGACCTTACGCTGGTCCCAGTCCCGCCACGCTTGAAGGCCACGAAGATCGCCGAGGCGAAGACCATAATCGTGTGCGCCGATACCTTCTCCAGGATCGTCAACTCTGAAGGCCCCCAAGCTGGGCTATACAGGAGTGCCCTTAGGAACTACTGGATGACCTTCATCGACATCGAGACCAGGCATACCTCCGCTACCTATTTTCTTGCTGAGCAGGATACGGTGTACAGAGGGGCCGGAAACTGGGGCGAGACACTCAACAAGTTTCTCTCTGAAACGAACCACTGAGGTTGAGACCTCCTCGCTGGTTGGTTACCGAGTCTTCAAACGCACGGCCACATTTCTCAGATCGTGGCGGCGATGCGCGTTGAAAGCACATTCCGCCCTGGCGTGCGCCGGCGCTCAGCGGATTTCGAAATCGCCCCGCGGCCCGATCTCCGCCGGCGAGGTTCCCACCTGCGCTTGGTATCTCCCCGCTTTCACCACCGGCTTCATGTCCCGGTTCCGGATCGCCAGCAGCCATGGCGGGAGGCTGAAGGAAACCGCGCGGGTTTCGCCGGGCTTCAAGTGGATGCGGTCGAATCCGCGCGGCGATCGCTCTCAGTCGAGGGTCGAACTCACGTACTGCCGGATGTAGAGTTGCGGGATCTCGTCGCCCTCGCGAGCGGCCCGCGGCGCCAACCTGCGCGATAGCATGCGGGCCGGCGAATCGGGAGTGGCCGCGGCCTGGGCGGGCCGCTATCTTACGTTCGCCGCCAAGCGCCTCACTTGACGAGGTTCTTGCCGAAGTTGAAGCAGGGGCCGACGGAGAAGCGCACCGTAAACCGGCCATCCTTCAACAGGTCGTTGAACAGGTGGTCGTAGACCAGGTCCGCCTGGGTGCGGATGGCGAAGTGCTTGGAAAGCAGCACGTCGAAGCCGCCGCCGAAGCCGTAGAAGGCGGTCCAGTCCGTCTTATAGCCAGGCGGCGCCAGTTGCTGCGCCACCAGGGTGGCGATGGGATCGGTGGGATGCGGCGTGGCCTTTTCGTGGATGGCGCCTATGGAGGGCCGCACGAACAGCGTGAAATGCTGCCAGTGGTGCGACGCCAGTTGCGGGCCGGCGGCGAAGGTCTGCGTCAGGGAATGAGCCGGCACTACCAGTTGGTAGGTGGGCGGAATCGCGCCCTCCGCCACCAACCCTCCGAGTTCCGCGCCCAGTTGCTGCTGCAGGGCGGGCAGCAGGAGGTTGGGAGTGAGCGTCAGGTCTCCAGCCGAGACGCTGTAATCCACGCCCAGCGAAACCCAGGTTCGCGGCCGGTAACCGGCCTGCATGTGAAACCCGTTCTCGAACAGGCCGACGTGCGGACTGTCGAGAAAGGTGTACCCGGTGAACAGGTCGTAGCGGGAAATGTAGGACTGCTGACCCCAAGCCGGACACGCCGCAATCAAAAGGGATGCGGCGATTGGGATGAGCCAGGCGACCCGGCCGGCGAATGCGAAACGTGGCATCGTATCTCTCCCTGAAGGTAAAGTGGCAACCACCCCTTCGGGGCTGCACACCCGGCGGGCGCCGGTGGCGGATTCGAGCGCTAACGGCCGGATCCCTATGTGGATGATTGTTCACTAGACTGTAACCAAGTGCCGCCGTGGAGTCAAGAGCAAGCGTGCGGGCGCGCCGGACGCGTCCGGCTATTCGCCCACCGTGCCGCCCAGCGTGTAATTCAACTGGAACTCGAACTTCCTGGATGGAGGGTCGGCGAAATGCAGAACCCGATAAATGTCCAGCGACCGTACGCGGCGGTTTTCGCCGGCGGGAAACCGCGCGGCCAGTTGCAGACGCCCGGGGTACTGCCCCACCATCTCGCGAACCTGGTCCCAGTGGGGCAGCCGGCTCAGTTCCGGCGTGCTGTCCACGACCACGTACGAGATGCCCATCCGCTCGATGTCGGTCAGGGCACTGCCGGCGTCGCCATACACCAGCTTGTAGCCGTGGCCGTTCCAGTCGGAGACGAACATGAACTTGCTGGCGCGCATCACCGAGGGGCCGGGAATCCGCCGGTCCGTGCCGCTGGCCACCTCCGCCACGAACCCGCCCTCGCCGCTGCTTTCCGACACCACCAGGTAACGCCGGCCAGGCAGCGGATGGCTCTCCAGCCACTGGGCTACCTCGCGAAAACCGAAGTGCGGCGCCTTGGGGATCTCGAAGACCAGACCGAAGAAGATCGCGAGCACGCACGCGAGCACCAGCGGAACCCGCCATCCAGGAGCGATTCGGACAAGTGGCTGGATGGAGGCGAGTGTCTGCGCGCCGGGAACCAGGAAGACCAGCGATGGAGCGATGCAGGCCAACAGGTATCGGCCATCCGTCTGATGGGGGATCACGATGTGAAAGATCAGCACAGAGAGCGCCACCGCGCCCATCGCGGTCCACAGTTCCCAGGCCCCGCGATGCCGTCTCACGCTTCCGGCCACGGCGATCCCTCCCAGCAGGATCAGCGCGCCCAGCGCCCATCCCAGGGAGTGATACAGGAACAGGAGGTAGTATTCGCAGGCGCCCCGCAACCCCGCATAACTGAAGGTGTGGAACGAAGCCATTCTGCTCAGCAGGCGGACGGCCTGTACCTGCCAGGCCAAACCCAGCACCGCCGCGATCAGGGCGGCCCAGTAGATCCCCGCCTTGCGCAGCAGATTCCAGCGGCGGCTGAAGACGATCGCCAGGGGAACGGCCAGAACCGCGGCTACGCCGTTGCCTTTGGTCATGCAGGCCAACCCGGCCATCGCGCCCACCCAGAGCGCGTCGCGGTTGGCGCCGGTTCTCAGCCACCTGGCCATCAGCAGCGCGCCCGCCAACTCGGTCAGCATCACCAGGCTGTCCACCATGACCGTATCGGTCAGCGTCTGGGAGAGCGGCAGCAGGACCAGCAGCAGGGCCACCAGCAACGCGGCGGCCCATCCGGCTACCGGCCGCAGGGAGCGGTAGAGCAGGTACCCCGCGGCGGCCATGATGGCGGCCATCAGCACCAGGACGCTGGCGCGGCCGTCGGGCGTGGGCAAAAGCCATACGCCCAGGATAAGGTGGAACAGCGGCGGCCACACGCCGAAAGCGATCTTGGGGAACCGCACATAGAATCGCTGGGCGAATGGGACGGGTTTTTCGGGGAATCCCTCGGCGGCGTAATCCCGCACCATCAAGCCGGTGATATAGTGGGCGCCTTCGTCGGGATGGTGGGCCATCTCGCTGGAGTAAGCCCCGGCGGCCCATTGCAGCAGGATGGCCACCGCCAGGAGGAGCAGAACGACGCCGGTTTCCGCGACGGCCCGCGCGGCCCATCTGACGTCCGGACGCGCAGCCGGGGATGCGGCGGGTTGCTGCGGGCGGAGAGATTCTCCGGGGATCATACGGAGCTAGACGGCGTCCTTGCCCAGGAAGCATCCAGACCGGAAACTGCCCGGAACAGCAACCCAAGCCAGGCTTCGGCTGAAGTGCGGGAGACGAAGCATCCTGTTTTCAACGGTAACACCCCGGCCGGGCATTGTCCACCTTGGAGGGGGCGTGCGGCATGGAGGTGCACGCCAGGCCGATCAGCCACGAAATGGCCGGCATCCGAGCGTGCCCGTGTGGGGCAGGATGGCATCCTGCGGCGGGTTGGTAACCCGCCTGGGCGGCTGTTGCACAAGGCCGCCCAGGCCGAGTGCCACTCGGCCGCAGGATGCCATCCTGCCCCACACAAACCCAGCGAATCCACTTCCATGCCGCGCACCCACCTTGAAGCCGCCGGCCAAAGCCACGTATGATGGATTGACGCGGGCCCAGCCGCGCACCCCTAAATGCTATGGCGGAACTCGAGATCCATCAGGAAACCGGACATGAGAAAGACCCTTTCGGACAGAGGGTCGGGGTTCTGGCCGCCGTGCTGGCGGTCGCCCTGGCGATCGTCACCATCGCCTCCCACCGCGAGCACACCGCGGCCATCATGCACAAGTCCGCGTCCAACGACCAGTGGACCTACTATCAGGCCACCAAGATCAAGCAGCACGGCGTGGAAATGGAAGAACACCTCGCCGGGCTGATCGGCCAGAAGGAAGGCGTCGAGGCGCTTCTGAAGGAGGCCGCGGATCAAAGGAAGAAGTACGAGAAGGAAGCCAAGGAGCTCAGGGAGAGCGCCGAGAAATCCGAGTCGCTGGTCGAGTCCGCCGAAGCCCGCGCCCTGCGCTTCGACTACGGCGAGGGACTGCTCGAAATCGCCCTGGTCCTCAGCTCGCTCTACTTCATCTCCAAGAAGAAGATGTTCCCCGCGATGGGCATCGTGGCCGGCCTGTTGGGCGCGGGAATTGCCGTAACCGGACTGCTGATGTAGGGGCGCTGGGTCGGGCGCGGCGCGGGCTGGGGCTGGCCGCCCACATCTCCCGCAGCCCATTAACCGTCCGGCCGGTGGCGCGTCTATAATGTGACCGGCTAGAAATGACCCGATTCATGTGCTTTTGCCCGTGGCTCCTGGCAGCCACGCTCGCGGCGCAGGTTGCTCCCGCGCCGTCCGCTCCCGGCGCCAAGCCCGGGAGCATCGAGGGCGCCGTCGTCAATGCGGTGACCCGCCAGCCCATCCGCAAAGCCGTGGTCGCCGTGAGCGACAGGAGAAGCCAGTATTCCTCGGTGGGAGTCACCGACGACGCCGGAAAGTTCACCATCGCCGGCTTGCAGCCGGGTCTCTACATCGTCATCCGCGTGACGGCGCAGGGCTACGAATTTCGCGAGCAAGCCCGCAACTCCGTCGCGGGTAGCCCGATCGCGGTAGCCGAAGAGCAGCAGGTGACGGGCGTCGCCATCGAGTTGACGCCGCTCGGCGCGATCGCCGGGAAGGTGGTGGACGAAGACGGCGCGCCGCTCCGCGACGTGCGGATACAGGCCGTCCGCTGCGAGTATCCGGACGGCCTGCGCCGCTATTCGATCGCGGGCGGGAGTTTCACCGACGACCGCGGCGAATTCCGCGTCTTCGATCTCTCTCCCGGCCGCTATTACGTGCGCGCCTGGCTGCCTCCGTCGGCGGGCTACCAGCGCCGCCGCACGGCTTCCGAAGCGCTTCCGCCCAACATCCACAGCAGCATCCCCGAACTGGAATATGCCCCGGCGTATTTTCCGGACGCGGGCGACCTCGGAAGCGCCACCGCCAGCCTGGTCGCGCCGGGCAGCGAGACTTCCGGCCTGGAGATCCGGCTGCACCCCGTTCCGGTGTTCCACATCCGCGGCAAGGTCTCGAACCTGCCCAGGGAACCGTCCCGGCAACTGGGGGTGAGGGATTGCGGGCGGGTGGAAGTGGCCAGCCCCTCGTGGCTGTATATCGCCTCGACAGAGGCCGACGGGAGCTTCGATTTCGCGGGCGTGACGCCGGGCGCATACTGCGTCATGCTGATCCCCGCCGGCCGCGACACGCCCGTGTACGCCGGCCAGACGGTGACGGTCGCGGATCGGAACCTGGAGAACGTCAGCCTGGCAGCCGCGCCGATGATCCCGGTGAGCGGCGTGGTGCGAATCGAGGGGCAGGGCGACCTGCCGCCACTCCTGAACGTTTCGGTCCAGAATCTGGCCAACAACACAGGCACTTCCGCCCGGGCGAGAGACGGCAGATTCAGCCTCGACAACATCTCTCCCGATACCTACCAGGTTTCGCTGGGCGGTTTGCCGCGAGGGATGTACGTGAAGGCGATTCAATACGGCGCCCAGGAGATGCCCAACGGCGTGGTGCCCATACGGGGCGATGGCAGCCAGCTCGCGTTCGTCGTCGCCACTGACGCAGGCAGCGTGAGCGGGATGGTGCAAACCGAGGACGGCTCCCTCGCCGCCGGAGCGATGGTCACCGCCGTTCCCGACGATTACCTGCCGGGCCGCAGCGACCTGGTGAAGGCGGCCATCGCCGATTCCACCGGCAAGTTCAACATTGCAGGAGTGCCGCCGGGCCCCTTGAAGGTCTACGCGTGGGACAGCAGGGACTACTACCGCCTGTCGATGGTGCCGGAATTCGTGAATGAGTTCTCGGGCTATGCGGCGGCGGCGACGGTGAGCCCGGGCGGCGCGGGCTCGGTGCAAGTGAAGCTCATCCCCGGCGAGGAAGCGCAACGGGTGAAGGCCCGGTTCTGATATGAAGCCGATTCTCTCCATCCTGTTTCTGGCCGCCGCCGCGCTGCGCGCCCAGGGCGGCCTGGTGGAAGGCAAGGTGGTGACCACCACCGATGCGTCGCCGGTGCGCAAGGCCGATGTGCTGCTGCGCGCCGCGGCGCTGGCCGGCGACAAGCCCGGACGGCCGGGCCGCGACAACTACCTCGCCCGGACGGATTCGAACGGGCGCTTCTCCATCGCCGGCGTGGCGCCGGGAAACTACGAATGCGTGGCCTCGCGAGTGGGCTTCGCGGCCCTGCCGCCGGACCGGTACGCCAACGCCGCGACGGTTCCACGAATCGCGGTGGAGAATGGAGCCCGCGTGGCGGACCTGGTGCTGCGCCTGACGCCGCTCGGAGTCGTTACGGGGCATGTTCTGGATGCCGAAGGCTATCCGGTTTCCTCGGCCTCCGTCAGGGCCGTACATTACAGCTACGAGCAGGGGAAGAAGGTCCTCACGGGAGGCGAGAGCGTGAAGAGCGACGACCGCGGCGAATATCGTATCTACGATCTGTTTCCCGGCACTTACTACCTGCGGGTAAGAGCGCCGGCCGACGACTTCGTGAATACCCTGCCAGTTCGCGGTGGGCGGCCGCCGCTTGGTTACCGGTCCACTTACTATCCCAGCGCACTGGAGGCCGCGCAGGCCGCGCCGGTGGAGGCGATGGCGGGCGGCGAGACGCGCTCCATCGATATCCGCCTGCAGCCGCTGAAGACCTTTACGGTGCGCGGAAAACTGCCCGCATCCGGGTCGCCCGCGCGCTGGCGCAACCTCGAGTTGTGGGTGCAGAAACGCCCGGTGGATCCCGACAGTCAGGAGAACTACCGGACGTCCAGGGACGCGGACGGTTGGGAGGCGGACCTGCCGTCCGGGTCGTACGTGGTGCAACTGGACATGACCGACCCCGCTACCAATGCGCGCCAGGTGGGACGGGCGATCGTGGAAGTCGCCAGCGCGGACCTGGACGGCGTGGAACTGAGCTTCGCGCCGGGGCCGGAGATTTCGGGCACGGTCAAATTCGCGGGCGCGGGCGCGGTGGCGCTGGACAGCCTGATCGTGTCGCTGGCGCCCGTCGAAGAGGGGCGGCAAGCCGGTGTCCGCGCCAAGGCCGACGGGACGCTCACGCCCCTCAACATGCTTCCCGGCGTGTACCGCATTCGCGTGGACCCGGACGACAAGGTCTATCCGAAATCCATCAAGCTGGGCAACCGCGAGCTGGCGGACCGGCTGGTGGACCTGACCACCGGCGCCGGCGGCGCGCTGGCCATCGTGGTGGCCAGCGATTTCGGCGCCGTGCAAGGCACCGTGACCGATGCGGCAGGCACCCCGGCTCCCGACCACAACGTGACCCTGATCCCCGACCAGACCAAGGCGGACTGGGCAAACTGGTTCCGGGAAGCGCTCACCGACAGGCAGGGCCGCTTCGCGATTCATGGCGTGGCGCCGGGCCGCTATACTGCGTTTGCCTGGCAGGACGCCCCGCGCGGCGCGCCGCAGAACGCGGAATTCCGCGAGCCGTTCGCCAGCTTCGGCCAGACGGTGACGGTGGAAGCGGCCGGCCAGCAGACGCTGGAGTTGAAGGGTATTGTGACGCAGAAGCCGTAGGCGTTTGTGGGGCAGGATGGCATCCTGCGGCGGACCCAGCGGGTACCCCGGCATCCCGCCTGGGCGGCATCGGCAGACGCTCGCGAGAGGCGGGTTACCAACCCGCCGCAGGATGCCATCCTGCCCCACGAGAAGCGCTCAGATGAGCGGTTTTTGGTATATAAGTGCTTTAGAATCAGTGAAAAAACCGCTCACCGATGAGCGGTTTTTGAGGCGCGGCGCTATTTCACCAGCAGCGGGACCGGCGGCAGCACGGCGCGCGCATCGGGATTGTAGTAGTCGTACAGCACCGATGGCGCGGTCACGGCCCGCATGCCATACCGCGGCCGGAAGACGAAACTGAAGCGGGTGTCGTTGGCATCCGGCCAGACGTAGAAGGTCACGTGGTCGGGCGCCACCTCGTAGGAATCCACCTCGGCGTCGTCAAGCGTGCCGCGATCCACCTCCGCGCCGGGCGGCAGGCCGACTTCGGCGATCATCATCCCGTATCCGCGGAACGACGGGCGCGAAACCGTGACGTCGCAGCGCACCGGCTGGTTGACCGCGGTTTCCGCCGCGCTGTAGCGAACCTGCAGCGCCAGCTCGCCGGAAGTCCGGGGGCCGTTCCACGGCTGATACCACCACGCCGTGAAGCGCGCCTGCGCGCCCAACCGGCCGGCGGGCGTGCGCAGCGAAACCTGGTTGGCCGCGCCGGGCTTGAGGAACCTGCCCACGTCCAGCGTCACCGGGCCTTCGACGCTTTGCCCGCCGGGCAACTCCAGGCGGCCCGCGCTCGCGCCGTTCACCAGCACTTCGACCGGTTGGCTTTGCGGCATCACCGGCGCGGCCAGCGTCTCGAAGAGCGCGTTGAAGACGCGGATGGTGGCCTGCGTGCTCCACCAGCAGCCCATGTCGTCCCGGCTGCGCAGCAGGAATAGCGCGCCGCGGCCGATGAGGCCGTCCAGTTGCGCGTCGGCGCCCGCGTGCTTGCGCCAGCGCGCCAGCGCCGCGACCGCCAGCGCCGTGCTTTCGATCCGTCCGGCGCGGCCCCAGCCGTAGAATGGCGTGTTGCGCGGCAGGTGCCACCAGGCCATCCCCTGCTCGTCGTGCGCCAGCGTGCGCAAGCGGCCGATGGCGGCGGAGGCCAGTTCCGGCTTCCCGGCGTCCATGGCCGCCAGCGCGAAAGTGGCGATGGCGTACGGGTCGTCCATGCCGGCGGCGGTGCGGGCCAGTTCGCCCAGCCGGTCCACCACCCAGCTCTCGTACGGCTTGCCGGCGCTCGCCATGGCGCGCACGGCCAGCGCGCGCGTGGCGTCGTCGTCGGGATGCTGCTGGCTCAGCCAGGCGCGCTCCTGGTCCAGCACGTCGGTGTCGATCTCGATGAACCCGCGCGCGTCTTCCAGAAACCCGATGGCGTAGGCCGTGACGGCGACGTCCGGCTTCTCGCCCGCCCAATACGAGAACCCGCCGCCGCCGGTGCGATATCCCTGCAGCCGCTGGTAGCCGCTGAGCAGGTAGCGCCGCGCGCGCGCCGCGACGCGCTCATCGTGCAGGCCCGCATCGGCCAGCCCCCGCAGCACCATCAGGTTGAGATACGCCGACGAGATGGTCTGCTCGGCGCAGCCGGTGGGCTTCTCCATCAGCGCCTCGATGGATTCCAGCACGCCCGCCAGCAGGTTGGGATACAGCTTCACCTCGGCGCGCAGGCTGCCCGGAATGGCGCCGGCGGGAACGTCGAGGCGCAGCGGGCGGGCTTCGGAAACCAGGTCGCTGACGGAATGCGAAACCGGCTCGCCGAACGGGTGGATGGCGATGGGCTTCTCGATGGCGTCCGCGGCGCCGCTGCCGCGCGCGGTCACCCGCAGTTTCGCGCCACTGGCCGCCGCCGCGGCCCGCAGCCCGATGACGGAGTTCTCCGCGCTGGAGGCGGCAATCCGCGACGGCTGAGTGGGCGCCTGCACAATCGCCAGCTCCGGCGGCGCGGCCACTTCCACGGCGACGGTCTGCTGCTTTTCGGTGTAATTGCGGATGGGCACCCGGAGCGAGATCTCGTCGGAAACGGTCAGCACCTGGGGCGGATCGAGGTCCACGAAGAACGGCTGGAAGGCGCGGATTTCGGCGCCGCCCTCGGCCATGCGGCCGTCCACGGTGGAAGCAATTACGGCCACGCGCCAGGTGGTGATGCTATCGGCCAGTTTGAAATCGAGCGAGGCTTTGCCCGCGGCATCGGTGACCAGTTCGGGATTCCACAGCAGCGTTTCGGGAAAGTAGTCGCGGACGTGGGGCGTGAAGATGGGAGCGGTGGTGGCCGCGGCCACGCCCGAGGAGATCGAGGCCGAGTGGGTTTCGACGACCGCCGGCGCCGCCTCGACCGTAACGGTCTCGGTTGCGGCTGCGACTTCCAGGCCGGCGTCCACCCGGGTCACCTGGCCAGGCTGGACCGGGATGTCTCCCACCACCCAGTCCTTGAATCCGGTGGCCGAAAACCGCACCGTGTACGTGCCCGCGGGAAGGCCCATGAAATAATAGCGGGCCTCGTCGTCGGCGCGGACCTCATAGGTGTCGTTGAGGCTGATCCTGGCGCCGGGAATCAGCGCTCCCTCCTGGTCGGTCACCACACCGGTGATGGTTCCGGAGCCTCCCAGGTTCCGCGCGGGCAATTGGCCCGGCGTGGCCGGCGGGTTACCGTCCTGCATCAGCCGGTCGAACCGCGCTACCGGGAAGGAGCGATCCTTGCCGCGGGCGAAGGGAACGCCCTGGCTGAGGATCTCGATGGTGCGGTAAATGAACTTCACCGGGACCGGGTTATTGCGCTCGACCGGCGCGCCCCGATACTCCTGGTAAACGTAGATCCGGGTGCGGTCTGCGAATTTCGCGTCGGTGCGGACCCTGACGGAATAGGGATGGCCCCAGGGATCGCGCATCCCGTCGAGATCGACTCCCGCCGCGGAAAGCAGCGCGCGGAACTGCGCCTCGTCGGCGGGAAACTCGGGCGCGGCTTTCAGAGCGGCCTCGATCTTCTCCTTCGCCGCCCGGAAGTAAGTGCCTTTGTAAGACGCCAGCGTGAAGCGGTTGCGGCTCCCCGACTCAACCGGGGCGCCCGGGCTTTGGATCTCGATGGTGCGCGTGTCGCCACGGTCGTAGACCCCTCCCGAGAGCGGGTTGCCCCAGGGGTCGCGCAGGCGGCCGAAGCGGATGCCGGCCTGGTCCAGAAGCGCGGCGACTTCTTCGAATGTGGCGGGATAGTCCTTCAGCCGGTCGAGCACTTCGCGGATGGCGGCCTTGTAGGGCAGGAACCACTCGCGCTTGATGGTCGCCGCCAGCATGTCGTCATCGGTGTCGAATTGCTTGTCGGGGCCGGCGCTCTCGAATTCCAGAACGGCGGAATCGCCCATGATCGAAAACTTCTCCTGGTACGGCTCACCCCAGGGATCGCGGGCGCTGGCGAGAGCGGCGCCGGCCACGGCCATGAGCGACTCGCGATCGGTCGGGTAGCTGAGGGTGCGGTGATACTCTTCGTCGAGGCGCTTGACGACCTCCGCCAATCCCTTTGCCGCAGCTTCCTCAAACGCGGATGCCTGTTCGTCGGCGAAGGTCTCCTCGGACGGCATCGGCGATCCGGCTGCGAGCAACGCTTCGGCCACCAGTTGATAGTCGGCGTCGATCTTCTCCGGCGGCAGGTCGAGCAGATCGCCGGCGGCGATCCCGCCGACGCGCGATTCGCGATCGAAATCCCAGGAATCGAACCAGCCGCGCCGCGGGTTCCGATCGGTCTCCGCGCGTTCGAAGACGCTCTGGTCCACCACCGCGATGCCCAGTGCGGCCTCCACCGCCGCGCCTTTCCCGGTGGAGGCCTGGAACGTCACCGCCGCCGGTTGCCCCGGTTGGTACACGTCCTGCCTGGGCCTGGCGCTTATGCGCAGCTCCTCGGGGCCGGGGTAGGCTACCGCGCGGCTGCTGTCGTAGAGGTATCCGAGCGGCGACACGAAAGCCACGGTGAAACTGCGCGGGAAGTCGGGACGGTATGGAATCGCCGCTTCGGCCGCGCGTTTGCGCAGGTCGATCGGTTGCGAGTACAAGACCCGCCCATCTTCGGTCCACGCCAGGAGCGCGCCTTGAAGGCCGCCGCTGGCGGCGCGGATGCGGCAGCGGATCGGCTCGCCCGCGCGGTAGAGCGCGTGATCGGTCTCCAGCCGGACTTGAAACGCCATCGGGTAGGTGCCCACGGGGGCTTTCAGCGTGGCCGAGCCGGCCGCGGTGCGCGCCCGTATCTCTACGAACGCATCCTCTCGGGCGGGGTCCACCGGCGGAAGATCGAAGCGGACCAGGCCGAAGCGGTTGGTGTGGCCCGAAGCCAGCACGCGGTCCCCATCCCGCACTTCGACATCGGCCGAGGCCACCTGGCCGTCGGGCGTGTAGGCGGCCGCGTAGATGCGCACGCCCAGCGCGGACGGCTCATCTCCGACCAGGTAGAGGTGCACCGGGTCGCGCGAGATGCGCACGTCGAACCTCCGCTCCTCGGTGCGGTTGGTGGTGGGGTCAGTGACGTAGGCGGTGTAGTGCAGGTCCTGGAAAGGTTGATATTGGAAGGCGTTCTCGCCGAGGTCGGCTTTCAGGCTGGCGCGGAAATGGCCGGAGGCATCCAGCACGCCTTCCACGAGCGCCTCGTCTTCGTCTTCCTTGGTTATCTTCACCGTCCCGCCCGCGAGCGGTTTGCCGAAAAGGTAGTCGCCGCTCACTTCCACTTCGGGCGTCTGGCCCAGAAGATAGAACGGACGCACCGGCCGAGCGGTCACCCGGAAGGACGGCAACTCGTAGCGGCGGACCTCGATGGTGCGCCGATTCCCTTCGTCTTCACCCTCGGCTCTGGCTTCGATATGGTACTTATCCGGGTCGGTGTTGGCGGGGATCTCCCAATCGGCGCCGGCGATGCCGAAGCGCGAGGTGGCGACGCCGGTAGTCTGCACCAGCGTATCGCCGCTATCCAGCACGCGGATCGAGAACTTCGCGCCCGCCCGCGCGCGGCCGTCGCCGCCGATGGCCAGAATGCGGATGTGCGCGGTCTGCCCCGGTTGATAGATCGGCTTGTCGGTATCGATCCGCACGGTGTCGCGGGCGGTGGGCGGCCGAGACGCCTCCGTCTTTGCCTTCAAATCTCCCAGCCATCCCTCGATCGTGACCGAGCCAGGCGAGGATCAGTCGTCGTCTTTGCCGGGCTGGATGCGCAGCGGCGCGGCGCCGGAGGCATCCGTCACGGCCGATGCCTCGCCGGCGCCCACGCGCACGCCGGCCATGGGCTGGTGGGTCACCGGGTGCGAGGCGAAAACCAGAACCTGGTAGGGCGCTCCCACGCGCGGGTTACTGCCGATGCCCGCCGCCCGCAACGTGAAGGCGTGCTCGGCGATGTTGGGGAAGCCGAGGATGCCGCTCACCGGCTGAAAGGCTGTCAGGTTGGCCGCCTCCGGCGCAACCGAGTAGCGCAGACGGTAGAACAGCGCCTCATCCTTTTCCTTCAGCGGCAGGGCGGCGTCAACCGTGGAGTCGCCGGGCGGAACGGTTTGGCGGACCTCCGCCTGGCTGCGAACCGAGTCCATGGGGTCCAGCCATTCGAGGAGGATTTTAGCGGCGGCGGCGCGGCCGGAGCGGTTAGCCCGACTTTCGCACTTCGGAGCCCATTTTCCCGGCCAGCATGGCTTAAGTCTTTTGCCTACAATCCGAGAATCTGAAAACCGCTGTGGTGAAGACCTGCCCTCTTCCAATCCGACGGTTTTT